>SDBT01000336.1_pt1 | contig 72085 bp, 39 predicted proteins | sample 2277101 | NCBI WGS metagenome assembly SDBT01 (sample SAMN10404973, study PRJNA504765) | marine sediment metagenome | isolation source: marine sediment core GS10_PC15, 103 cmbsf | place: Arctic Ocean: Southern Knipovich Ridge | collected 2010
AATGGCAATACGACGCCCTGCACCGTGACCTGCGGAACCGCGCACGATTCGCCAAGTACGCCCCGCAGACGTTCCGCCGCGCGGCATCGATCCTGGAGACCGACCGCGACCCGGCGGACATCGTGCTTCGCCGCACGGCCGCCCTGCTGGCGGACATCAAGAAGATGCCTTCGGCGCCGGACCTGTCGGCGCAGGCAAAGGAGCTGGCCCAGATCAAGGCGGTCGCCGCCGAAACGGACGTGAAGGACGCCAAGGCCCGCTACGCGCTGTTCGAGAAGGCCAGCAAGCTTCGCCGAAAAGTCGCGTTCTCCAACCCGTTGCTGAACTTCGACAAGATACTGTTCATCAAGCGCCACCGCCCCAGATTCAACCACATGTGCGACCAGTACTACGGTATCAACTCGGTGCCGGGAGGCGGCGTATACGTGCTTTCGGATCCGTTCGGGCCGAACCAGAAGGTCCGCGACGTTCTGGCCGATTCGACGGTGCAGGGCGGGCGGCTTAAGGGCAAGAAGCTGGACACGGGCTCGTTCGTCGCGCCCGATCTGTCGTACGACGGCAAGACGATCCTGTTCGCCTACGTGGAACTCACGGGCGACAAGAAGCACAGGTTCCATACGGACCCGGCCCGCGGGCACTGGCATGAGGGGCAGAGCTTACATGTCTTCAAGGTCAACGTGGACGGCAAGGGCCTGGAGCAGCTCACCGACGGCTCGTGGAACGACTTCGATCCGTGCTGGCTTCCCAACGGGCGGATCGTGTTCATCTCCGAGCGCCGCGGCGGGTACCTGCGGTGCGGACGCGTCTGCCCGACCTACACGCTTTACGACATGAAGGCCGACGGCAGCGACATCCAATGCCTCAGCTTCCACGAGACCAATGAATGGCATCCCAGCGTGACGCAAGACGGCATGATCATATACACGCGGTGGGACTATATAGACCGTCACGGCTGCACGGCCCACCTGCCGTGGGTCACCACCCCGGACGGGCGCGACTCGCGAGCCGTCCACGGCAACTTTGCCCCCCGCAGGTCCCGCCCCGACATGGAGCTGGACGTCCGCGCGATCCCGGGCTCGCACAAATTCGTGGCCACCGCCGCACCGCACCACGGGCAGGCGTTCGGTTCGTTTGTCCAGATCAATCCGCGCATCGAGGATGACGACGCCATGGCCCCGCTCAAGCGGATCACGCCCGACGTGGCTTTCCCCGAGAGCCAGGGCGGCGCACAGGTTTACGCAACGGCCTGGCCGCTCAGCGAGGACTACTACCTCTGCGTGTACGACGCGAGCATGAGGCCGGGCATGGGATTCCAGGGCAAAAGGCACACGCGGGGAAATTACGGCATATACCTGCTGGACGCCTTCGGGAACAAGGAGCTGATTTATCGCGACCCGTCAATCGCCTGCCAGAGCCCGATGCCACTGCGCCCGCGGACCAGCCCGCCCGTCATTCCCAATGCATCGAAGCGAGTGGCCGGCAACAAGCCCGCCGAGGCCACGGTCGCCCTGATCGACGTCTACGAGAGCATCAAGCCCTGGCCGGAAGGGACAAAGATCAAGGCCCTGCGCGTATACCAGATCATACCGATGTCGGTGCCTTCGGGCGGTCCGCCGCATGAGACAAGCCTGCGGCTGCCCTCGGCAGGGGATTCGGTCAATCCCACGCGATATGTTCTCGGCACGGTGCCCATTGAGAAAGACGGCAGCGCGCATTTCATCGTCCCGGCGAAGAAGGAGATTTTCTTCCAGGCGATCGACGAGAAAGGGCTGGCCGTGCAGTCGATGCGGTCGGCCACGTACCTTCAGCCCGGCGAACGGCTGGTCTGTCATGGCTGCCACGAACCCAAACATCGCGCCCCGCAGCCGCCGAAGAGCATGCCCATAGCGCTGCGGCGCGAGCCGTCCAAGCTGAAGCCCGATGCGGACGGGTCCAATCCCTTCAGCTATCCGCGCCTGGTCCAGCCGGTTCTGGACAAGCACTGCGTGAAGTGTCACGAGAAGAATGCGAAGAAGAAGGCCCCGAGGCTGGACAGCACCGTGATCGCAAAGGGGCGGAAGAAATGGTACGCGTCCTACTGGAGCCTCGCGCCCAAGTACGGCTTCTGGAACTACGGCCACGGTTACCGCACCACGCCGGGCAAGTTCGGGGCCCGGGCCTCCAAGCTGTACGCGATCCTGACCAAGGGCAGCCACAAGGACCGCGTTAAGCTGCCGCCCGAAGACCTGCATCGCATCACGCTGTGGCTTGACTCCTGCTCGATGTTCTACGGCGTGTACGAGAAGGAAGGCGGCGAGGCTCAGCTCCGCGGCGAGATCGTAAAGCCCACGCTGGAGTAGCTCCCCGGCCGGCCCGCGGGCTGCGAAGGATATGCACATGAGAACCTCCCGGACCGGCAGGGCTGTTCCCGCGGCGATCGCTGCCCTGATGCTGCTGCTGTGCATCTCCCAGAGCACCCTTGCCGCACAGAAGAGCAACTCCGTTTCCTCGCTGAAGAAGGCTATAGAGCATCTCATCGCGGCATATGGCGGTGAGTATCCCGCCGGGCCGGCGTATCTCAAACGGCTCAAGAGTATTCGGGATCCGAGCGGCAAGGACTTCAAACAGTTGCAGCGAGAAGCGCTGCTGGCCAATCCGCTGGCCAGCGGCCGGCCGATCCTGTTCGTCACCCGCCCGCAGTACATCAACGAGCACGGGACCGAGGCAACGATGTACCAGACGGGCGAGGTCAACACGGACCGCTTCCGCGGCGGCGGGGCGCTGAAGCTTCTCGAGCTTCCCGGCGGAAAGGTAACCACGATTCTGAACCTGGCGCAGGGCATCGCCCGCGACCCCGAGGTCCACTTCGACGGTAAGAAGATACTCTTGGCCATGCGCAGGAACATCAAGGATGACTACCACATCTATGAGATTGGCATCGACGGGCGCAACCTGAAGCAGCTGACCTTCGGCTCGCGCCTCAGCGACATCCAGCCGGTCTACATGCCCGACGGGAAGATAGTCTTCAGCTCGACGCGCGAACCCAAGTACATCCCGTGCCAGCGGCACCTGATGGCCAATCTCTTCACGATGAACGGTGACGGTTCCAACATCCGGCAGATCGGCCACAACACGCAGTTCGAGGGGCGGGCCAGCCTGACGCCGGACGGCCGCATCCTCTACACGCGCTGGGAGTACGTCGACAAGCACTTTGCTTCCGCCTACGGCCTGTGGACGGCCAACGGCGACGGCACGAAGCACGCCCTCTATTACGGCGGGTACGCGTGGCAGCCGGGGCCGATTGTGGATGCGAGGATCATTCCCGGCACGCAGAAGTTTGTCGCGGTTTTCGGTGCCGTTCACGAGCTGGCGTGGGGCGCGATGGTGATTGTCGACCGCAGGATCGGCCTGGACGGGCTGAACCCGGTCCAGAAGAGCTGGCCCGCGGACATCGGGCCGCTTATGAAGCACTGGAACAGGGAAGATAGAATCGGCGGCGGCGTTGACAGCTTCCGGGCCGTGCGCGTCAAGTACGAGGACCCGTATCCCCTGTCCGACCCCTCGGCGCCCTTCGCGGCGGGCAAGTACTTTCTCTGTGCAAGGCAGTTGGGGGCCGGGAAGCACATGGGGCTGTTTCTTGTCGATGTTTTCGGCAACGAGATCTTGCTGCACGGGGAGGCGCCGGGATGCTTTGACCCCATGCCCGTCGCGCCGCGAAAGCGCCCGCCCGTTATCGCCTCGAGGGTCGACCTGACCAAGAGCGAGGGCTCGTTCTACGTGCAGGATGTCTACACGGGCAAGTTCATGGACCGCGTCAAGCGCGGAAGCGTCAAGTACATTCGCGTTGTCGAGGCGCCGCCCAAACGCGCCTTCCCGCCGTGGAACATCGGCGACTGGACCCCCGCCCTCAGCGCCGACAGCCATCATCCCGTCGCGCTGAACTGGAACCACTACAACAACAAGCGAATCCTCGGTACGGCCCCCGTCGAAGCCGACGGGTCCGCATATTTCAAGGTGCCCGCAGGCAAGTTCGTCTATTTCCAGCTCCTCGACGAAGACGGGATGATGATTCACTCCATGCGCAGCGGGACCATGCTTCAGCCGGGCGAGGAAGCAGGCTGCGTCGGCTGTCATGAGGACCGCCTGAGGCAGGTGCCGCCCGTCGGGCGAACGCGGCCGCTGGCGCCCACGCGACGTGCGAGCAAGCTCAAACCGTGGTACGGGCCGCCGCGGAACTTCAGCTACGCGGTGGAAGTCCAGCCGGTGCTGGATAAACACTGCGTCCGCTGCCACGACTACGGCAAGAAGGCAGCCAAGGTGAACCTGTCGGGCGACAAGGGGCCGGCGTTCAGCCTGTCGTACGCGAGCCTGCTCAGCCGCTCGCCGCCCGTATGGACACGGGCGAAATCCGGGCAGAAGAAGCCGCTGGTCAACTCGGTCGGCGCCGGGCCGACCAAGGTCATACCCCCCTACTCCTGGGGCTCGCGCCAGAGCCGGCTGGTCGACATGCTGCGGGCCGGACACAACAAGCTGAAGCTCGACAAGGAAAGCCTCGACCGGATCGTGACGTGGATCGACCTGAACGTGCCCTACTATCCGTCTCACGTCACGTACTACCGGACGAACACGTTCGGCCGCTGCCCGCTGGCCCATAAGGACCTTGCGGAGCTCGGGAAGTTGGCCGGCCAAGCGCCCGGCAAGACGAAGTCCGGCTGGAAGAACGTGAACAGCTACGGTGTGCGACAATTGAACGCGCTGATCATGACACGCGGGTCGCCGATAAACTTTACCCGCCCGGAACACAGTCTGTGCCTGAGCGGCTTTAAAGATAAGAACGACCCGAAGTATCTCAGGGCCCTGGCGATCATCCGCAAAGGCAAGGCGAACCTCGCCCAGCACCCGCGCCTGGACATGCCGGGCTTCAAGCCGTGCGCCGAGAACCAGCAGCGCCTTGACTACCTGGCAAAGCGGCGGGGAATAGAAAAGCGCAACCGCGCTGCGATCGTCAGTGGCAAGAAGGTGTTCGACGAGCGGAACTGAACTAGCCGACCAATCAGGAACCAACAATGAGCATATGCAAACGCTGCGTGATCGCCCTGGCCGTAATTGTCTCGGCGAATCTCATTTGTCTCGCGGAGGACCGCAAGGCGCCCGCGAAGACCTGGAAGTTCGTCAGCGTGCCCGACTTCCTCAACGTGGACGTGAAGTACCCCGAGCCCAAGTGGGACGACGCCCTTGACTACGTGCTCGACAAGATCAAGGCTGAGAATCCCGACTTTGTCATCGTGGCCGGCGACCTGGTCATGGGCCGGTGGTGGAAGGGCAAGGAGCAGATCGAGAAGCTGGGAGACCTTTATTACACCGCATGGTGCAACCGGATGAAGGCTCACGGCCTGAAGTACTACGCGGCCGTCGGCGACCACGAGCTGGGCGACAACCCGTGGCGGCCCAGCGTGAACGGCCGGAAACCCAGGTGCGCCGACATAGACGATGTGCCGCTTTACGAACGGGCGTTCGTCAAGCACTTGCAAATGCCGCGGAACGGCCCCGAGGGCAGAAAGGGCCTGACGTACTCCTTCGTCCACAAGGGGACGCTTTTCGTCGTCGTCGACGCGTTTGAAAAGCAGCACATGTCCGTAGGCCGCGGCACGGCGACCGTCACGGGCAAGCACCTGGAATGGGTGCAGCAGACCCTCAAGCGCGGCACCGAGGCCGACCACGTGATTGTCGTAGCGCATCCGCCGATCCTCGGCCCGGTGCGGGCCGAGAGCTCAAGCCGCCTCATGCTGAAGGGCGGGGCCCAATCGCCGCTGTGGCAGGCCATGAAGAAGCACCGCGCGGACCTTTACCTGTGCGGCGAGGTCCACGCGATTACATCCATCGGAAAGGACGGCATCGAGCAGATCTCGCACGGAATGCTGCTCGGCTACAACGACGTCGTTAACTACATGGTCGTGACCGTAAGCGGCCAGAAGATAGAGCTGGAGCTCAAGGCGATAAAGACCGACCGCAGCGGCGGGAAACTTCCCCAGAGTGGCGGCAACCGCCCCCGCGAGTACGTCAAGATCTCCCCGGAAAACAAGAAGGCCGGCTTCAAGACCGTGGGGAAGATGGTCATCACCAAGGCCGGCGGGAAGAAGGCCGTCAGCAAGACCGGCGTTCTTGTGGAAGACAACAATCCCCGGACAGGCCAAGAAGCCGTCAAGCAGGGCAACAGTATTCTGACGCCCTATCTGAAATGATCGGGGCCTATCGCCGCGTGGGCCTGTGACCTTCCACACCGAGGATGTTCCTGGGGTCCAGGTCGAACACGGGCCAGACTACCCGCCCGCGCCTTTGGGCAGCCTCATCCTTGTACGAGCCGATCTCGTTGGAATTGCAGTCGAGCCACATCGTTATGCGGCGGAATTCCTCTTTGGTCAGGTCCACCTTGTAGTGCGACTTGTCGAGATACTTCAGCAGCGGGGCCCCGTAGGCGCCGTGCTTGCCGGGCACGCTTCTCGAGCCGCCGTGGCGGGGTATCGTCAGCCAGCGCCCCGACGCCGGCTTGCCGCCCACGAGGTAAAACGCGTACCGCTGGAGGCTCTTGTAGCTCATGTCGGGGCGTTCGCGCTTTTCCTTGTGGCAGGGCGCGCACTTCTTCTGGACGACCGGCTTGACGAGCCTGTGGAAGTCCAGCGGCACGAGCCCGCCGACCTCGGGCTTGATTCTCGACGGCGCGCGCCGCACGGCGATCGGTTTGGTCGTCAGCGGCGGGGTCTGCAACTTCGATTCGTGACACCCCACGCACGTCAACTGCTCGCCGGGGTGCACGTACGTCAGCGACCTCATGGCCTGTACGGCAATTCCCTTTTCGTCCAGAAGCTGAAAGCTGATCCCCTTGCCCACGGGGGCCTCAAAATAAATGCTCCCGTCAGCCTCCACCGGCACCGTGCCGAGCACTATCCTCGCCAGGCTTTGCTCCGCGTAGCCGATCTTCGGCTCGAACAGGGGCCCGGTCGATTTCGGGAAGTACTGAATGATCCGCAGCTCTTTCAGCTTCGTCCCCTTCGGCCAGGGCAGGTCCGACACGTAGGCGTTCATCACCGCGATGGACGCGTGGGGGCCGGAGGATGAGCCTGTTCCGTCCTGGCGGGTCAGGGTGGGGATTACCGGCGGCTTGGGCCTGGCCCTCAGCGGAACGGGTTCGCTGACCCTCAGCGCCTTGTTCGTCGTCTTGCAGATCAGATCAAGGTTGCCGAACCTGTCCAGCACGTACAGGCCGTCCCAGTAATTGACCAGATAGAAATCCTCGCTCAGCGGCCAGGGCGAGCCGTAGTCCCACGACGTCTTCGAGTTCACCTCAGATTCCGGGAACCTGTTCGCCGTGATGCGCTTTACCTGCGACATCAGCCCGTCATCCTCGATGCTGGTGTCGATCAGGACGAGCGCCCCGAAGGGCTCGCCGTGGTGCGGGCCGGCCGTGGCGACATACTTCGACGAGCCGCCGTAGCTGCGAGATCTCGGCACCGCCCGGATATGCCACTCCGTGACCGGCCGCGTCGTGAAGACCCCCGGCCCGAAGTTCTTGCCCTCAATGGTGGTGAACGGATGGACGTAGTTGCCGTGCGGCGCGCGGGGATCGCGACCGTCCGGATAGCACGTCCACAGGTGCTGGGCCGCGTTTGAATTCCTGTCCACGTAGTCCCATCGCGTGTAGACAATCATGCCGTCGTTGTTCACGCTCGGGTGCCACTCGTCCGTCTCGTGGAAGCTCAGCGACACAATATCGCTGCCGTCCGGCTTCATCGAATGCAGGAAGAACTGTGCCGGCGACCTGCCTATGAAGCATCTCGGGTAGATCCACCCCTTGCCCCTTCCAGCCGCACGCGTCGAGATGAAGGCCACCCGCCCGTTGGGAAGCCAGCACGCGTCGAAATCGTTGTAGTTCCCTTTCGTAAGCTGCACGAGATTGGAACCGTCAACGTTCACCTTGAAGATGTGGAAACTGTTCTCCTCGGTGTACTCCCACTGCCGTTTCTTCTTTGCGTAGACCGGCTCGGCGTAGGCGAAAAGGACCTCCCTGCCGTCAAACGAAAGGTCGGGCGATATGAAGGCCCCGCCGGCGAGCTTCTTGCCCGTGCCCTCCAGACGCCCGTTCTTGACGGTTGAGCTTTCCAGAACGTTCACGATGGTGGGCTTGTCGGACTTGATCCCCTTGACGATATACAGCCCGCCCCCGTAGGCCTGGGTGTGCCCGAAATAAACCGTCGCCATGTGCTGCCCGCCCCAGTTGCCCTTGCCGTAGTTCTTGCGCTCGACGAAGAGAACATCATCGAAGTCAAGCAGCGGATTGGCAAAGGCCGCCTCCCGCGTGATGCGCCTGACCTGAAGGTAAAGCTCCTTTTCGCCTCCGTCGCGCGCGGCCGCTTTCGACCTGCGGGCCTTGATCTGGCCAAGTCGCTTGTCCAGCCTGGCAAGGTCGGGCGCACCGTGCATCGTCTTGAGACGATTCAGCAGCGCCCGGCATCGCCGGATGGCCACGTCCAGCGGCGCGCGGTCGGTCTTGAGAATGAGTGCCTGCCGGTCGAACATCTGGTCCGCGGGGGCCTGTTTGCGGGCCTCGCCCGCGATCAACTTTTCCAGCCGGGCGTACTGATCCTCCCAGTCCTTCACGACCTCCTCGCCAACCGCGGCGCCTGCTGCAACGGGCACGAGTAAGATCAAAAGAAACGAAACTGACGCGATTGTCTTGCGCATTGTCCTTCTTCCGGACTCCTCGCTCCGGCCGGGCCGGGCACTAATTCGTGACGCATATCATACCCGCCGGCCACGGGGTTTTCACGCCCCAGCCTGGGGAACCTCGATCGCCTCCGCACAGGCAACGGAAGGAACGGCGATTTCGTTGAACAAATCTTCCCGTCCGGTGTCTATACTATTGAAGGCGATTGCGAGGGGCGCTGCGGCGGCCCCGAGCGCAGACGGGGCTGTTTCGCCGGTGCTGCACAACCGGAAAGGAAGCACAATGAGACACCCATTCGACGGGATCATCTTCCCAGAGCGTGACGAGAATCCGAAGGCGAATCCTTCCCGGCGGGATGTGCTCAGGCTGGCGGGGAGTGTAGGCCCGGCCCTGGTCGTGGCCGGCCTGGCAGGCCGGGCTGCGGGACAGCAGGCAACCACCCTGGCAGTCGGCGAGGAAGGCGGCAAGAGGCCCCCGTCGCGGAGAACAACAAAGGCGATTGGTGAGGAAGGTGGCAGGGTCCCACCGGGACGAATCACCACCATGGCGGTCGGTGAGGAAGGCGGCAAAGTCCCGCCGTCGCGCAAGACGCTGTTTCAGAAATCCCACCAGGCCTTCGAGGCCACACTGAAGGACTGTGACATCGAGGGCGCCGCCAAGCACTTGCGGAAGCTGACCTCGTTCGCCCGCATGAAGCAGTACAAGTCCAAAGTAGCCGACGCCCGAAAGCGCCTGGGCGAGAAGCTCGCCGACGTGCTCGTCCGCGCCGACGCGGACCTCAAGGAGGGCAAGCTCGTCGAGGCCGTCAAGGCCTATCGGGCACTGTCGCGCATCGGCGGGTTCCCCGAGCAGAACAAGGCCCGCAAGAAGCAACTCGTCGCGGCCAAGCTGGACGGGTACAAGCAGGCCCTCCGCGAGGTGCTGGCGCAGGAGAAGTACGACGCCGCCGACGGCAAGACGCCGAAACAGCGGCTGGCGATCCTACTTCAAGTGGCCAGCCTGTATCCGGACACGCCAACGGGCAAGAAGGCCGCTGAAGAGGCCAAAAAGCTCGCCGCGATAATCCGCATACGCACGGACACGACCGAGGCCCTCGGCGAGAAAGGCGGCAAGAATCCGTCTCTGCGTAAAACGACAAAGGCCATCGGCGAGGAAGGCGGCAAGGGGGGGCGCCTGCGGGCGACGACAATGGCCGTGGGTGAGGAAGGCTAGGTGCCCCGGCGCACCGTCGTGGTCCTGGCCGATCCCGAAGACGAGCACGCGATCCATGTCTGCGCCGAGCTGGAGCGCCGCCACCACAGGGCGCTGATCCTGAACAGCAGCGACTTCCCCAGCCGGCTTCAACTGACGTTCGACCCGCTCGCAGGCCGGGGGCGGGTAACGCTGAGCGACGGCACGGCCCTGGATTGGGGGGACGTCCACAGCGTCTACTGGCGCAACTACAGCGGCGTCGCGCCGTCGCCCCTGCCCGACGCCGAGCAGGCCCAGATCGCCGAAAACGACGCCCGAAGCCTGCTTGAGTCCATGCTGATCCGCTGGCCGACGCGATGGGTCAACGGATGGGAGGCCTACCAGCTCCACCAGACCAAGCCCGCCCAACTGGCGGCCGTGTGCAGCCTCGATCTGGGCGCGGCCCTGACCGTCCCCGACACGCTGTTGAGCAACGACCCGCAGGCCGTGGTCGAGTTCTCCCGCCGACACGATGACTGCATCTTCAAGCCCGTCCAGGGCGGCGCGCACACCCGCCCGCTGACGACCAAGCACCTGACCGAGGAGCATCTTGCCAACCTGGTCCACGCACCGGTGACGATCCAGCAGCGCATCGAGGGCACGGACATCCGCGTGTTCCTGGCGGGCCGGCGGCTGCACGCCTGCCGGCTGCACACCGACGCCCTGGACTTCCGCGAGGATGACGACGTGCGAATCGAGCCGGCCGAGCTGCCCGACGAAGTCGCCGCCGCATGCCGGCGGATTGCCGCGGCGCTGAAGCTTCTCTGGACAGGCATCGACCTGCGCCGCAGCGCCGACGGGCGATACCACTTCTTCGAGGCCAACCCCAGCCCGATGTTCCTGGGCTTCGAGGACCGCAGCGACCTGCCGCTGACCGACGCGCTGCTGTCGCTGCTGACGGACTGAGGCCGACCCCCCGCCCTGCGGATTATCGTTCTATCTTCGCCTGGGCGAGTTGTCCGACAGTTTTATGCCGCGAGTTTCTTTTTCCGTTTGCTCATCACGTCGGCCATGACTGCCAGCAGCAGGGCCGCCCCGAGCACGAAGCTGTTCCAGCTCGAGATACCGAGCAGGTAGATCGCGCTGGTGATGATCGCCATGAGCAGCACCCCGAGGAACGCGCCGAAGATAGTTCCCTCGCCGCCTCGCAGGCTGGCCCCGCCGATTATCACGGCGGCGATCACCTCCAGCTCCACCCCCACGCCAGCCGACGTTGAAACAGAATCGTAACGGGCCGTGCTGATGATGCCCGCCAACGCCGCCAGAAAACCCACCAACGCAAAGTTGAACACCTTCATCCGATCCACATTGATGCCCGAGAGGATCGCGGCCTTCTCGTTGCCGCCAATGTAGTAGTTCTGGCGGAAGAAGCGGCTCTTGCTCAGCAGCAGATGCCCGACAACCACGAGCGCCAGCGAAACCAGAATCGGGTACTGAATGCCCCAGACCTTCCCCTGCCCGATCTGCGTGAACGAGGCAGGCAGGCCCGATATCGTCTTGCCACCCAAGAGCACGAGCACCAGCCCGCGAACCAGGCTCATCATCCCCAGTGTCGTAATGAACGGATTGATGCCGATCTTCGTGACGATCAGCCCGTTGATCAGGCCTATCAGCACGCCGACCGACAGGCCGAGTGCGATAGCCAGCGGGATCGGCATTCCGCTGTTGATCCATATGGCTGTCACCGCGCCCGACAGGGCCAGCGTCGAACCGACCGACAGGTCGAACGCCCCCGAGACCAGCAGGATCGTCATTCCGATGGCGATGATGCTGCGGTCCGAGAGGGACAGCAGGACGGCCGAGATGTACTTGGGGCCCAGAAAGTGCGGTGCCGCGTGCCATAGGCCGATCACGCCCAGGACGATGAGGTAGATCAGCATGAACTCGCGGCGATCGATGATCCATGTCAGGGCCCGGGCCAGCCACGCTGCGGTCGATGTCTTTGCCATGTCAGGTTCCGATGTTCATTTCAGGTCCGGCTGCTCTTGGTCGTCCTCGCAGACGCCCAGCCCCGTGGCGCAGGCGATGATGTTTTCCTCGGAGGCGTCCTTGGCCTCGAACTCGCGCACGATCCGCCCGCCGCGCATCACCAGGACGCGGTCGCTGAGGCCGAGTATCTCCGGCAGGTCCGACGAGATCATCAGGATGCCCACGCCGCGCGTAGACAGGTCCCTCAGGCGGTGGTAGATCTCGCTTCGTGCGCCGACGTCCACACCGCGTGTAGGCTCGTCGATAATCAGAAACTCCGGGCTCACGCCCATCCACATCGCCAGCAGGACCTTCTGCTGGTTCCCGCCGGACAGGTTGCCCACCTGCTGGTGGACCGTGGGCGTGACGATGTTGAACTGTTCGCGTCGCTGCTCGGCGAAGCCGGTGATGGCCCTTTCGTCCATGAGTCCCGCGCGGTTGGTGAAGGCGTCCAGGCAGGCGGCGACGCAGTTCTCGCGCACCGTCATCCGCAGGAACAGCCCCTCGGCCTTTCGGTCCTCGGTGAGGTAGCCGACGTGGTTTGCGATGGCCCGGCTGGGCGTGCGAATCGCCACCGCCTTGCCGTTGAGGTACATCTGGCCGGTCCCCAGCGGCTCTGCGCCGAAGATGGCGCGGGCCAGCTCGGTTCGCCCTGCCCCGGCCAGACCCGCCAGGCCGACGATCTCCCCCCGGCGCACGGAAAAACTTACGTCGCGAAAGTCATCACCGCGCCCCGCGCTGTCGATCCTGAAGCACTCGGGCCCGATCTCGGCCGACTGCTGGCCGTACATGTCCACCAGCTCACGACCAACCATCCGGGTCACCAGGTCCTTCTCCTGCACGTCGCCGACGTTGCACGTGTCCACATTCCTGCCGTCGCGCAGCACCGTCACGCGATCGGCGATCTCGAAGACCTCCGGCAGGTGGTGCGAGATGTAAATCAGCGACATCCCCTCGTCCTTGAGGCGCCTGAGGTTCTCGAAGAGCCGGCCGGTCTCCGAGGCCGTCAGAGAAGACGTCGGTTCGTCGAGGATCAGAATCCTCGGGCTGTTCGCGATCGCCTTGAGGATCTCCACCACCTGCTGCAGCGCAGCCGACAGCGACTTGACCAGCGTGCGGGGGTCGATGCTCAGATCGAACAGCTTCAGGACCCCGGCCGTCTTCTCGTGAAGCAGCTTCCAGTCGATAAGCTGAAGCCGCGGGCCCCGGATGGGCTGGCGGTTGGCGAAAATGTTCTCCGCCACCGACAGGTTGCCGCAGAGGCTCCGGTCCTGGAAGACCACGCCGATTCCGGATTCGGCCGAGGCGTGCGGATCGGCAAACGTAACCGGATGGCCTTCGAGGTTGATTTGGCCTGAGTCCGCCTGGTGGACGCCGGCGAGGATGTGAATCAGCGTGCTCTTTCCGGCCCCGTTCTCGCCGACGAGCGCATGGACCTCGCCCTGTCGCAGCTCGAAACAGACCTTGTCCAGCGCGCGGACGCCCGGGAACGTCTTTACGATGTCCCGCATGTGGAGGATGGTTTTGGTGCCGCTCTGGTTCTGCATGGCGCTATTTGCGAAGGAAAGCCTTGTAGTTGCTCTTGTCCACGATTATCACGCCCGTATCGACGTTTGTTGGTACGCCCGGAACGCCCGCCTTGGCGTTGTCGGTCGTGATGGGAATGTCCACATTTGCCAGGTGGTACAGAATCTGTACCGCGTACAGCGGCATCAGGGCCGTCTGCTGGACCACCGTGGCGTCGATGGCCCCCTCGCCGATCAGCTCCAGGATGTCGTTGCCGCGGTCCATCGCCACGATCTTCACCTTGCCGATCAGCCCTCGCTCTCGAATGGCCGTGGCCGCCCCGACCCCTCCCGCCGCCTCCACGCACGCCAGACCAGCCAGGTCGTTGTGGCGGAGCAGCACCGACTCAGCCGCCAGCGCCGCCTTGACCTTGTCGCTCTGCGTGTCCACGATCTGCACGACCTCAATGCCGCCGAACTTGGCCAGCGCCGCCTTGTAGCCGCGGATCCGCTCCTCCAGGTTCGACTGGCCCAGCCTGGTCATCAACGCGACCTTGCCCTTGCCATCGATCAGGGAGGCCAGCTTCATGCCGCCTTCGTAGCCGGCCTGAAAATTGCCCGTGCCGACAAAGGCGACCCGCTTGGACGTAGGCAGATCGGCATCGACGGTCACGACGGGGATGCCCGCCTCGACCGCCTTGTTAATCACCGGAACGAGTATCGGGTCGAAGCCCACCACGACGATGCCCTTGAGGTCCGGCTCGCCCAGCTCCCGCTCGAAGGCGTTCACCATCTCGCTCAGGTTCAGGTCCGGCGGGCCGATGTACTTGGTCTTGACGCCGAAAACGTCGCCAGCCAGCTTCATGCCCAGCTTGTGGTCGTAGAAGTAGTCCAGGTTGCCCAGCGCCGAGACCTCCACATAGAGCTGGTCGGAGGTATCCCGCCCGGCCAGGCCCATCTTGGCGCCCCGGCCCGGGCCCTTGAATTTGTCCTTGGGGCGGACGATGCTCGTGGCGACCATCACGATGGCCAGGAGTATCAACGGAATCAGGAGCTTCTTCATGGTCTCGCCTTTCAAGGTCAGCATTGATTCGTGATGCACATCATACCCACCGGCCACGGGGATTTCACGCCTCGTCGCGACCGGCGGGTAGGGATGGAAATCCACTTGCCCAGGCCGTAAACTCACAGCGGACCCCGCAGACCAAGACCGAAATACTTCGGCGGTTGCCAACGCCCCTGGCACGGCCGCTCCGGGAGAACAGCTATGTCCACGCCCAACTCGCATCGCACACCGATTCTGGTCTCGCTGCTGCTGATCGGATTTGCCTGGTCCGCGCTTTGCGCGGCCGAGCCGCAAGCGCCAAAGCCGGGCGAGATCCGCTGCCGGCCAACCTGGGCCTGCATGGGGATCAATTGGTACGTCGGCAATCGGGATGATCTGGCCCGCCCCGCGAGCGTAGCGTTTCGCCGCAAGGGCCGGCAGCAATGGCGACCGGCCTTGGACTTATGGGCGCACGTGTACAAGGACAGGATGATGTTCTCCGGCAGCGTCTTTCGGCTTGCGCCCGGCACGGAATACGAGTTCCGCGTAACCGTCGGCGCCGGCGGCGAAAAGCCGGTCACGCGCGTGGTCTCGGCGCGGACGCTGGACTACCCAAAGATGCCTTCGCGCGTTGTTCGCGTACCGACCGGCGGCCTGGCGGCAGCCCAGGAAAAGGCCGCCCCGGGCACGGTGATGCTGCTGGGCAAGGGCACGTATCCGGCGGTTCAGCTGACCAAGTCCGGCAAGGGGGGTGCGTGGATCGTCTATAAGCCGGCCGGCGACGGCGAGGTGGTAATCGAGGGGAAAACCGAGATCCGCGCCGATTACGTCTGGCTTCACGGGCTGACCCTCCGCGACGCCAAGAACGCCATCCAGGGCAGCCACAAAGGCATCTGCATCACGAACTGTCGCATCAGCGCCCACTACGCCATCCACACCGGGCGCGGCGCCGAGAATTACTTCATCGCAGACAACCGTCTGACCGGCGACGCCAAGGGCGTGTTCAGCTTCAGCGGCGAGGGCGTGGATTTTGGCTCCAGCCGCGGCGCCTGCGGACACGCGGTATGCTACAACGAGATCTCCAACTTCGCCGACGGGATCTCCTACGGCCGGGGGGACATCGACGTCTACGGCAACTACATCCACGAAACCGTCGACGACTTCATCGAGCCGGACTACGCCTTCGAGAACTACCGCATCTGGAACAACCGCTGCTACAACTCGATGTGCGGGTTCTCCTTCCAACCGATGAAGGGCGGGCCGTGGTACATGTTCCGCAACGTCAACGTCGGCACGTACCTGCACGCGTTCAAGCTCAAGGACATCACCGGGCCCACGGTAATCGCGCATAACACCGTGCTGACGAAGTCTTCCCGGCTGGGCCAGGGGGCGGACATCCTGCGCGGGTGGATCCTCAATAACGCGTGGCTTCGCGCCACACCGGGGCCGCTGGCCAGCGGGGGGCGCTTCCGGCCCGAGCTCAACGGCGCCCGCGTGGACTACAACGCCTACGGCACCGGCGGGGGTGAGCCGTGGTCAGGCGTAAACTACAAGGCGCTGGCACAAAAGCACGGGTGGGACAAGCACAGCACCCATGTGGGTTACCGGGATGTGTTCCAGGAAAAGGTCACCGTCCCGGCCGGCAAGCCATACTACTCGTCCAAGCTCAAGGGAAAGGTGATTCCCAAGGACTGGCAGTTCGAGCACTACCTGCTGCTGCCGAAGCCCGGCTCCAAGCTGATCGACGCCGGCACGGTGCTTCCCAACCTGACGGGGCCGTATCTCGGCAAGGCGCCGGACCTGGGCGCGCACGAGTTGGGGCTCGGCACGGCCTGGTACGGCCCGCGCGTGTGGGACGATCAGACTCACCTGGTCTACGGCCTGCCGAAAGGCTGGCGGAAAACCCCGCTGACCGCGGGCGCCAAGCTAGGCGACATCGGCTGCCCCGACGCCGCAGGCGCCAAGGTGCTGCTGACGTGCGAATCCCCGCGGATCTTCGCGCTACTGCGCATCGAGCCGCTGACCGGCGAGGCCCGATGGCGCCGCGCGAAACAGATCGTCGCCTCCGACCAGGGCGCCCAGACGCCGGTGCTGGAATTCCAGGACGGCCTGTACATGCGGCTCTACCGCAAAGGCGCCAACGCCACACTGATAGCCGCCCGCGTCGAGCCCGACGGCGTGCTGACAGCCGTGGTCGGCTGCCGACAAACCGACCTGTCCGCCGCACGCCTGGCGATGTTCCAGTTCGTCCGATCGCTGGTACGGTAAGCGCCGGCATCCCGAGCCGGAATGTCAGGACAGGAACAGTGAAACGGTTCGTACTGGTTATTTTGATGCTGTTTCTTCTGCGCGGCCCGGCGGCCGCGGGGCAGGATAGTCGTTCCTTTGTCCTGACCCGGGACGGTCAGCCGCAATGCCATATCCTCATCAAGCAGGAAGCAGGTGACCACGCCCGCGAATTGCAGCACTGGCTTGGCCGCGTCACCGGGGCGAAGATCCCGATAGAATCGGCTGAGAAACGGGGACGGGCCGTCGTGCTGGGCACGGCCAAGGAGTTCCCGCAACCGGCCGCGAAGGAAAAGCTCGCGGAGCTCGGCCCGGAAGGCTACGTGATACGCAGCGACGGCGACCGCCTCTGGGTCTTAGCCAACAGCAATCTCGGCCTGCGGCACGCCGTTTACGCCCTCCTCGAGCAAATCGGATGCCGCTGGTTCTTTCCCGATCCGGTCTGGACCGTTGTCCCGAGAGCGAAGAACCTGGCGGTGGAGGTTCGGCTTCGCGAGAAACCGGCCTTCGCGTACCGGCGAATCTGGTACGGCTGGGGAACTCGAACGCCGAAGCTGCGGGACGACTATCTCGCCTGGCAGAAGCACAACCGCCAGCTCGGCCATTTCCAGACGGGCTGCGGCCACGCCCACGCGCGATACGTGCCCGGCAGCCTGCTGAAAGACCATCCCGAATGGTTCGCGCTTGTGGGCGGCAAGCGCAAGGCCACGCAATTGTGCACGAGCAATCCCAAGGTGGAGCGGAAAATCATCGACGGCGTGCTCAACGTCTTTCGCAAGGACCCGAATCGAAACATGGTGTCGGTCGATCCCAATGACGGCGGCGGATACTGCGAATGCAAGCGCTGCAAGGCGATCGGCTCGGTGAGCGACAGGGTCTTCCTCCTGGCCGGCAACGTGGCTACGGCCGTGCGCAAGGAGTTCCCCGACAAGTGGGTGGGCCTTTACGCCTACGCCTATCACTGCGAGCCACCCAGCCGCAAGTTCGCGCCCGGCGTCTACGTGCAGGTAACAACGGGCTTCCGATACACGAAGCTCTCATTTGACGAGCAGGTGGCGGCATTTGGAAAGCTGGGCGCCCGCCTCGGCGTCTATGACTACTTCAGCGTCTACGCATGGGACCGCGACATGCCCGGCGCGGCCAAGGCCGGAAGGTTCCACCGCCTCGCCAAAGACATCCGCAGGTATCGCGATCTGGGGCTGTCGACCTACAGTGCGGAATCGTCGTGCAACTGGGGGCCGAACGGGCCCGGGTACTGGATGGCCGCCAGGCTGATGTGGAACCCGGACCTGGACACGAAGGAGCTGACAACCGACTTTTGCACGCGTGCCTTCGGCAAGGCCGCCAGACCCATGCAGCGCCTCTACGAGCGATGGGCAACAGGTGAACGCTTCTCGCCCAGGGGCCTGAAGCTGGCCCTGCTCGACCTGAACAGCGCCTATCAACAGGAAAAGAACCCGGCGGTGCGCCGGCGACTCGATCGAGTGGCTATGTACCTGCACCATCTGCGCCTGTGGAGCGACTACGACCGCAGCGCCCGCTGGAACCAGTGGAGCAAGCTCGTGGTCGCATCACCCAAGGAGATCCAGCGGCGCGCGCAGGACGTGATAGTCCACAGCCGGCGGCTTATGGACACGGGGCTTATTCACACCTACGCCATGCTTTTCACCACGCGCTTCAAGGGGCGTTTTTCCGCCCTTACAAAGATGAAGGATTTCGACATCAAGCAGGCCGAAGCCTGGAAGCAAAAGCGTACCGATATTCCTTCCGCGGCCGAGATCGCTGAAAGTTTCGCGGACGACCTGAAGCGCTTCGAGAAGCTGACCGCCGTCCAGCTGCAGGGACGGGAATTCGACGGAAAACTCGTTCCGCTGACCGAGCGTCTGCCCAAGGCGGTCAAAGCCTGGGGCGACGTGCGGCGTTCACCTCTGTGCGTTGAATCGGGCACACACTATTTCATCGGCGCCAAGGGCCGGCCGCTGCGCCTCTCGTTTACGCCTTTCGACCGCAACCATACCGTGGACGGGCACTGGGTTTTGCGCCGCCCGGGCGGCAAAGGCCCCGTGGCCGAGGGAGACGTCAAGGCGCCGAAGGGCAAGGTGGCTGAACTGCGGACATCCCTTCCGTCGGACGGCGTGTTCGCCCTGGATCCCGGCACGGGATACTGGAAGACCGCGGAGCTGGGTTTCGATGCCCGGCCGCTTTCCGTGTGGGCCGGCCGCGCCGACCAGCCGGGAAGGCCGAAACGCAAACCGCTGCGCCTCTGGCGGCCGCGTCTGGCTCAGCCCCTGTATTTCTTCGTGCCGAAGGGAACACGCCATTTCGTCATCTGCATCGCGAGCGGAGGAGATCCGTTTAGCACCATCGTGCTGCGGACGGCCGATGGAAACGTCGTCCTTGAGAACAAACGCGTGCTGGCGGGCGACCAGATATCGGTAATCGTACCAGCGGGCAGGGATAGCGCCGTGTGGAGCCTGGACCTGTCGAGCTTACGCTGCGTCGTGGAATTGTATGATATCCCGCCGTACCTCGCCCGGCATCCGGCCGAGCTGCTCGTGCCCGAAGTCAGAAGGAGCCAGCCATGAAACAAACCCCCCGCCTGCCTGCGTTCTGTCTGATGGTCGTGATGATGGTATGCGCCTCATCGGCGTCGGGCAGGTTCGCTCGTGCGCCCGAGGTGCCCGTCGAACGGCTGCTCAAGAACGTCGCCGCCTACGTCAAGGACAACCCGAAGGACCCGCAGGGTTACTACCTGCTGGGACGCATCAACGCGCTGGCGTTCGACCGTAAGGCACGCAAGCTCTGGGCCTGGGAAAAACCCAGGCCGGGCAAGTCGAAGCTACCCCGTCTGGACTACTGGCAAGGACGGGCCAAGCCCGGTGAAAAGGCGCTAACGGCCGAGGAGATGCAGAAGCACCTGACGGATGCTGTCAGCAACTACCACAAGGCGATCGAACTGAAGGCCGACCAGGGCCTCTACCACCTCGGCCTGGCGTGGGTGCTGGAGTCCGGCGCCGCCTACGCCGTCAGGATCGGCGCCCCGCCGGGAGAGAAGACCGCCGCCAAGCCCACCGGCGAGGAACTGAAGAAGCTGGAAGCGCTGGTCGCCAAACTCGCAGATAAGGTCCATAAGGTCCGCGAGGCCGCGAGCCGGACGCTGGAAGGCCTCATGCCGCAGGCCATGGGTGTCCTGCTCAAGAACGTCGAACACAAGAACCCCGAAGTCAAATCGCGCATCGCCGAGCTGCTGGCCGGCTACTGGCGGAAGAAGGCCGTCGAGCATTATCTGCGGGCCTACGAGGCGGCGATCAAGACGGACCTGAAGATCAAGCACCGTCCGCTGCGCGGCCTGAGCAGCCTGGTTAGCTATGAGGCGGGGCGCGCCTGGATGCGCATGGTCAAGAAACGCGGCGTGAACAAAGCCGAGACCGAGACGCTGGCCCGAGTCGAGAAGGATATCAAGACCCTCTCCGACAAGCCGCGCGGGCCGATCACGCCGATTGTGTTCAGCCTCCGGGCTCACGGCGGTCTGCGCGACCTGCTGGCGGATGGAGCGGCCGTGCCCTTTAACCTTGACGGCACCGGACGGACGCAGCGATGGCAGTGGGTCAGGCCTACCACCGCCATCCTCGTGTGGGATCCCACGGGCCGCGGGAGAATCACGTCCGGCCGGCAGCTATTCGGCACGGTGACGTGGTGGATGTTCTGGCCGGACGGCTACCGCGCGATGGACGCCCTGGACGACGATCGCGACGGCTGGTTGAGCGGCGCGGAGCTGGCCGGCCTGGCCGCCTGGTTCGACCGCAACACCAACGGCGTTTCCGAGCCCGGCGAGGTGGTTAAGCTCAGCTCTCTGGGCGTGACGGGGCTGGCGACGCGGGCCGCCGGCAAGACGCGCGGCGCGCCGTTCAATCCCGCCGGTCTGAAGCTGCGGAGCGGCCGCGTGCTGCCCACCTACGATTGGCTGGCCTCGCCGGCGCGGGAGCGGAAGTAGCCGGCGGCAGGACCGCGTAAAACCCCACATCAGCGCTTGACGCCGACAACGCCTTCGGCGTAGCGTATGAACCCAATTCGTGCGGATACGGAGCAACCGACCATGAAAGCGCTGGTAAAAGCAAAAGCCCAGGAAGGCGTGTGGTTGGAAGACGTGGCCGACCCCGTCGTTGGCAAGAACGACGTGCTGATCCGGATCCTCAAGACGAGCATCTGCGGCACGGACGTCCACATCTGGAACTGGGACGAGTGGGCGCGCAAGACCATCCCCGTGCCGATGACGATCGGGCATGAGTTCGTGGGCGTGGTCGAGCGCTTCGGCGAGAACGTCCACGACTACCGCCCGGGCGACCTGGTCAGCGGCGAGGGGCACCTTGTGTGTGGGCGCTGCCGCAACTGCCTGGCCGGACGGCGAAACCTCTGCCCAAACACCAACAGCATCGGCGTCAACCGCGACGGCGCCTTCGCCGAGTTCCTCTCGATTCCCGTGACCAACGTCTGGCCGGCCGATCCCCAGATCCCACTGGAGGTCACCAGTTGCTTCGACCCGCTGGGCAACGCGACGCACACGGCCCTATCGTTCGATGTATTGGGCGAGGACGTGCTGATCACCGGCGCCGGTCCGATCGGCTGCATGGCCGCGGCCATCGCCCGGTACGCGGGGGCCCGCTACATTGTGGTAACGGATGTGAACCCCTACCGCCTGGAGCTGGCCCGCAAGATGGGCGCGACGATGACGCCGGACGTTCGAACCGAGACGATCGCCGAGGCCCAGGAGAAGCTGGGCATGAAGGAGGGCTTCGACGTCGGAATGGAGATGTCCGGAGCGCCCGACGCCTTCCGCGACATGCTCGCCAATATGTGCCACGGCGGCACGGTCGCCATGCTCGGCATCCTGCCGAAAACCGAGATCGACTGGGAGACTTTCGTCTTCAACAGCCTGACGATCAAGGGCATCTACGGCCGGGAGATGTACGAAACGTGGTACAAGATGACGGTGATGATCCAGGCCGGGCTGGACATCATCCCCGTTATCACCCACCGGTTGCACTACACCGAGTTTGAGAAGGGCTTCGAGGTTATGAGGTCGGGCCAGTGCGGCAAGGTCATCCTGGACTGGTCGCAGGGAGACAGCAGCGCATGTTCGGAGCAATGAAGCAGAAAGTGACGGGCCTGCTGGCCGAGATCCGCGACGGCGGGCTGTACAAGGAAGAGCGGGTGCTGACCGGCCCGCAGGGCGCGCGTATCGCGGTGGCCGGCGGACGCGAGGTGCTCAACTTCTGCGCGAACAACTACCTGGGCCTGGCCAGCGATCCGCGCGTGGTTGCCGCCGCCCGCGACAGCTACGAGCATTGGGGATACGGGCTGGCCAGCGTGCGCTTCATCTGCGGCACGCAGGCGCTGCACAAGCAGCTGGAGGAGGCCCTGACGGAGTTCCTCGGCACCGAGGACACCATCCTCTACAGCTCGTGCTTCGACGCCAACGGCGGGCTTTTCGAGGCCCTGCTCGGTCCCGAAGACGCCGTCATCTCAGACGAGCTGAACCACGCCAGCATCATTGACGGCATCCGCCTGTGCAAGGCCCAGCGGCTGAGGTTCAAGAACTGCGACATGGCCGACCTCGAGGCCAGGCTCAAGGAGGCCGCCGGCGCCCGCACCCGCCTCATCGCGACCGACGGCGTCTTCTCGATGGACGGCACGGTCGCCGACCTGGCGGGCATCTGCGACCTGGCCGACAAGTACGACGCCGTCGTCATGATCGACGACTCCCACGCCACCGGGTTCCTCGGGCAGCGGGGGCGCGGCTCGCACGAATACCGCGGCGTGGTGGGGCGCATCGACGTGCTCACCAGCACGCTGGGCAAGGCCCTGGGCGGGGCCTCGGGCGGCTTCACGACCGGCCGCAGGGAGATCATCGAGCTTCTCCGCCAGCGCAGCCGCCCGTACCTGTTCTCCAACACGCTCTGCCCGGCCATCGCCGCGACCACGCTGGCGGTGCTGAAGATCATCTCTCAGTCCACCGAGCTGCGCGACCGGCTTGAGGATAACGCCAAGCACTTCCGCGAGGGGATGCGACAGCGCGGGTTTGCGATTCCCGAGGGCGACCACCCCATCGTCCCGATCATGCTGGGCGAGGCGACGCTGGCGACGAAGATGGCTACCATGCTGCTGGACGAGGGCATCTACGTGATCGGCTTCAGCTACCCGGTCGTGCCGAAGGGCAAGGCGCGGATTCGCGTGCAGATCTCCGCCGCCCACACCCACGACGACATCGACCAGGCCATGGACGCCTTCGCCAAGGTTCGCGACGCCTGTAGCCAGTAGCCCGCAGCCCCTGCATGAGAGGACAGGTCGCCATGGACACACAGATGAATCCACGGTCACTGCGACTGCTCGTTTGGCTGGGATGTGCCGCTGTGCTTGCGGCCGTGCTGCCGGCGGCGAGCGCCGCCCGGGCCGACTCGCCCCGCGTCGACAACGCCTTTGCCAAGATCCAGCGCAACGGAAAGCCCTACGCTGCGTTCTACAACCACTACGTCGCGCCGCACGCCTGGGGCGAGAAGGGCAAGGTCTTCACCGCCCACCAGGACGGCAACGGCCGCCCGATCGTGATGGCATATGACGTGGCCGCAAAGACCTGGGCCGGGCCCGTGCGGGCGTCGAAACGCGGCCTCGGGGCGGACACACACGGCAACCCGTCGCTGTGCATCGACGGCAAAGGCCACCTGCACCTGTTCTTCGGCTGCCACGGCCGCGCGATGCTCCACGTCCGCTCGAAGCGCCCATACGACATCACCGAATGGGCCGAAGCGTCCAGCCCCGCCCGGCGCGCGACGTATCCCGAGTCGATGCGGATGGCCGACGGGCGGATCTTTTTGTTCTACCGCGCCGGCGGACACATGGAGCCGTGGTCGCTGACGATCAGCAAGGACGACGGCGCGACCTGGTCGAAGGCGGAGAAGATCATCGAGATGCGCATCGCCCCTAAGGACCGCAAGGCCGCAGCCTACTGCGCCTTTCTGCCCGGGGCCGGCCGCAAGACCGTCCACTGCTTCTTCGTCTACAAGGATGACAACCCCAGGGGCAACAAGCGGAAGTACCTCGGCCTGCACGAGGCGGTCTACCGATACCACGTCTATTACATCTTCCGGGACGCCAAGGGCAAATGGCTGGGCGCGGACGGCTCGGCCCTGAAGCTGCCGCTCTCCAAGGCGGACGCCGACAAGCACGCCAGGATCCTCGACACGGGCGAGTTGTTCGCCGGCCACAAGCGCATCCTGATCGACAAGGACGACCGGCCGTACCTGCGCTTCAGCGTGGGCGTGCGGGACTGGAAGACGCACAAGACGATCGTCCCGCCGAAGACTAAGTTCGCCTCGGTGCGCGACGGCAAGTGGACGATCGCCGACAAGGTCGGCGGCGACTGGCCGGAGAATATCCGCCGCACGATCGTTACGTCCGGCGCGCCGGTCTACGGGGACGAGATCCCCAGCCCGTGGTACATCCACTTCCAAGCGGGGGTGAAGGAGGACCGCACGGCCACGTACATATGGCTGGGCCACATCGAGAAGGGCTACGCCGCGCGCAAGGGCGGCCCCGCCCCGCCGCCGGAGGACTGACCGGCGCAAACGCACCAAGATTCCGCCGCCGGCGCTTGATTCGGCGCGGGCAGGGTGCTAGTATTTCCCAGGAACGGAGTCGGTGGCATCTGATCGCGACGGAAAGCACCTGAGACACCACTGAGAGAAGGAACTCACATGAGCAGGTCGAAACGACGGTTGATGCTCTTGCTGGCGCTGATGGTATGCATGACGGGTCTGACGGGAGGCTGCGGCCTCGGACTGATAACAGTGCCCAACCCTGATTACCTGATGTGGAAGGACTTTGCCCCGGGCTCATCCGTCACATTTGAGGGCGTGCAGAAGACGGGCAAGACGGAGTTGCCTCTTCGCGTGACTGAGAAGCTGCTGCTCAAGGACAAGGACAAAGTGAGGCTGGAACGGACCATCGAGGTCCTCGTGGGCGACAAGGACGACAAGAAGAACAAGAGCTTTACCGCCTGCAGAGAGGAGCCGGCCAGGATCAATCCGTGGGATCACCCCCTGACCCAGCCCTTCGCATGGATCACGGATCTCAAACCCCAAGAGATCACCATCGCCGGAAAGAAGTTCCTCTGTAAGGGCAGGCAGCTCGAGGCACAGGCGAAGATCGAGGGCTTCGTGGACAACAAGCAGGACCTCCTGATCCGGGGCTGGCGGCACCCGGATATTCCCGGCCGTGTGGTCAAGATCGTCTTCAAGACCAAGACGCTTGACCACACATCCGAGGTGGCCGGGCAGGTCGTCGCCTACAAGGTCGTTCGCGAAAAGGACAAGTGAGCATGAAGGGAAGCGAGATGAAGACAAGGATACACATTAGCGGCAGGTGGGGAATGATGGTTTCGGCCCTTGTGGTGCTGAGCCTGTTGGCGGGCGGGTGCGAGATGATGGAGTTCTCCGGCCCGGAGCGATCGGCGCGCGGCCTGGTGGTCATCCTGCCCGGCATCGAAGGCGAAAGCTTGGCCAATCACAACATACGAAAGGGCATTTACGATGCCGGCGTGCCGTATGCGCTGGAAATCTATTCGTGGGGATTCCCAATTCCCGGGATCGGGCTGATCATTAACCAGACCGACACGGAGGGCAATCGCCGCGCGGCTGCAAGGCTGGCCGAGCGCATCGTGCAGTACCAGAGGGAATACCCGGGCAAGCCCGTGTACCTGGTCGGTCACAGCGGCGGAGGGGGCGTGGCCGTTTTCACGCTGGAAGAGATGGGCAGGATGCCCGGGGCCAAGCCCATTGAGGGCGCGTTCCTGCTGTCGGCCAGCATCTCGGCGGACTATCCTCTGGGTTCGGCGCTTCGGATGACGCGGCGTGGGCTGGTCAACGTCTACAACCCCGACGACGTGAGCCTGCTCGGTGCGGGCACGGCCATCTTCGGCAACGTGGACGGCGGGCACGGCGACTCCGCGGGCAGGACCGGATTCACGCGGCGACATCCAAAGGTCTTCGAAAAGATGGTCACCAGCGACATGGTGGGCATACCGAGTGACCCGCACTACCTGGCCACCAACGCCGAGCTGATCACCAAGCACGCTCCCGGCTGGGTCCACAGCGAGAAATGGCCGCCGCCACGCCCCGCCCCGTAAGCTGCCGCAGGTAACCCCCCGTGTATTCACGGGGGGCCAAATGAAACGTCTGGCGTATTCACGAACCTCATTTGCTCTCGTCGTCGATGATCACCCGGAATCCCACGTTGTAGACCTTCTGGTAATCCCGGTATCCGTAGCGGTAACTCGACGTGCATCGCTTGGGGCGGTCGTACCACGAACCACCTCGCACGACTCGCTTGCCCTTGCCGGTAAGGCTGTTGCGGGCCTGGCCGTCCGCGTAGGGATACGGCTGATACAGCGAACGCGTCCACTCGGCCGCGTTGCCGTGCATGTCGTGGAGACCCCAGGCGTTGGGCTGGTACTTGCCGACGTCCTCCGTCAGGAACCCGCCGTCGTTGAATCTCGCATCCTGCGGAATCCAGTTGTCGTAGATATTCTTCGGATTGTTGTACCGCGCCCGCCTCCAGTCGATCTGGTACGGGTTGCCCGAGAAGGCCGACAGCGTCGCGTCGCCCATGTTGGCGAACTTCGAGAAGTCGGTGTCCAGGCCGCCGTAGTAGAACGGAGTCGCGCTGCCCGCGCGGCAGGCCCATTCCCACTGGGCCTCGGTGGGCAGCGATATCTTCTTCCCGCTCTTGGTCGAAAGCCACTTGCAGAACGCCACCGCCTGCCGCCACGAGAGGCGCACGGCCGGCAGCTTCGGGCCGTTTACGCTGTAGCCCGGAATCCCGAACTGGTATCCGTGACGGTCTTCCTGGCGGCTGTGGTGACTGGCATCGAATTTCCGGAGCTGCTCGTTGGTTACCTCGTACTTGCCCATCCAGAAACCCTTGGCGATCTTGACCTTCGTCATCGGGGCCTCGTCGGCGTATCCTTCCCGGCTGCCCATCGCAAACTCGCCCGCGGGAATGTAGACGAACTCCATCGCAAGCTCATCGCCCAGGTCGATGGGCTGTGGCTTCCGGTCGCCGGCCGCAGCCTTGGGGTCTTTGATCGGCCAGCCCGGTACGCTTACCGTGGGGGCGGTGGGCTTCTTGTCCCAGTCCTCGGGTATGATGGGCGTGATCTTTTTCGGGGTAATCTCGGGCAGCAGCTCGTGGTCCTCGTCCACGGAGGCGTAAAGCTTCCGCATCTTTGCCCGCTGGGCCTCCTTGCCCTTTGCGCTGCCGCCGACGATCGTCGACCACCGCCCGTGATACGGGGCGTTGAAATCTATCCACGTGATCAGGCGGTCCCAGGCCTCTTCGTCGAGCTTCACCTTGTTATGGCCCTTGATCAGCATCTGCACCAGCTCGGTGGTGTCGGCGTGGAACTCAAGCGGCGTCATGAGCGGCATGGGGCTTTCGATTCCCGGGCGCCGGACGTAGCGGTGCAGGTTGCCATATGAGACCGAGAACTTGCCCCCCGATCCCTTTCCCGTGTTGCCGGCCATCTTGGTGGTCCAGCCGGTGATCATTTTCGTCCCTCGCAGGTCGGGCAGTACGCGGCCGTCGCTGCGCTTCTCGCCGTTGTGGCAACCGGTGCAGTACTCATCCAGCACCGGTTGGACCTCCCGCTGGAACTCATAGTTGCGGCTGGGTCCGCGCCAGGGCGTGATCTCCACCGGCCCCTTCCTGGATGCGATGCTGGGGCGCGACGGCGGGGCGTCATTGGGGTTCTCATGACAACCGACGCAGCCCAGATTCTCGCCGGGCATCGCCGTGAACCAGCTCCGCATGATCTGAAGGGCCTTGCCTTCGCTGTCCAGCGGCTGGATCGTGATCGGAGTGTTGGCCGGCACGCGGAAGACGGCCGATCCATCCTTCTCGACCGGCACGGTTCCCATCGTGCGACGCATGTCCCACGGCCCGTCCATGCCGATCGACCCGTACAGCCCTCCGACGCCGGGATAGCCGAACGTGTAGGTGAACACGCGCAGCTTCTTGACCTCGCCCCTGGGTACGCCGGCCAGGCCGGGCCCGTAGTAGACGTCGGAAATGAAAATCACCGCGTCCTTGCGATTCAGGTTGACCTTGTCGGGAATCACGGGCGGCGCGGGGGTTTTGCGCAGCGGCACGGGCTCGAGCATCGCGTAACCCGGCTGCTGGGCCAGCAGAAGCATGTTGTCGAAAACGTCCACGAGGTACACGCCCCGGAGTCCCCCTCGCGGCTGCATCGAGACGAGGTAGTACTTGTCGCTGAGCGGATACGGGTGCAGGAACTTCGGCCACGAACCGCCGGTCAGCCCGTCCTGAATCAGGGGCTGAACCTTCTGCCCGTAGCCCGGGATCCGCTGGACGACGCCGTCGGCCTCCTGCGTACCCAGTGCGGTGTCAAAGACGATCATCTCGCCCGTGCGAGCGGGAGCGTGATGCCCGGTGATTATGCCGACGGCCTTCGCCGGGTGCCCGGGAATGGGGCGGGCGTAGAAAATCGAGTTCGGCCAGAACGAATTGCTGCCGTAGAACGACCGCTGGTTCGTGCCGTCTGGGTTCATCGTGAAGAGCATTCGCGAGTTGGAGTGCGGCAGGTCGGCGTATTCCCAGCGCGAATACAGTATCCGACCGTTCTGCATCACCGCCGGATACCAGCTGTGCTCCTGGTCGAAACAGAGTTGGCGTATGTTGCCGCCGTCGGCGTCCATAATGAACAGCGTGGCGACCGGGGCGCTGCCCCGAACGCAGGGAACCGCCACGCAGGGCGCCGTCGAGGTGAATATAATCCGCCCGTCCGGCAGGTAGCAGGCATCGTAGTTGTTGGTGTATGACTCGTCCTTGCGCGTGGGCGAGACCTGTCGCAGGCCCGTGCCGTCGACCTTCATCTCGAAGATCTGCCACGCGCCGCGTCCGCCCGCGCTCGGCATCGAGAACAGCATCTTGTCCGCGTTGAAGTGGAGGTCCACCTCGCCCACGTACTCGCCCTTGGCCGGCTTGTACAGGGTTGTCAGCTTCCCGGCAGGCGATACCGGCGACAGCACCGCGATGTCGTTATCGTAGCCGGCCTTGCCGATGCTCGAATTGCTCTGCCAGTTGGCGGGCATGCCGAGCTTCCTTGCCGTGCGCCGCACCAACAGCAGCTTGTCGAAGTCCAGCAGCGGATTGGCCAGCAGGGCCTCCTGCTGCAGCGCGGCCAGGGCCTTGGTACGCTCGGCGCTGTTGTCTTGGGCGGCGATATCCTCCAGACGCTTGAGGTACTCCTGTCCCTTTGGATAACGGTCCTTGAATGTCGCGGTAAGATCCTTGATCGCCCGGCGAAGGGCCTCGACGTTCGCACCGAGAGGGACCGACTTTCTCGCCCGGGCGCGGGCCGCTGTCTTCACCGTCACGGCCTTGCCCTTGGGGTATATCTTCATGTCCGTGGCGTCGTACTTGCTCAGCACGCGAAAGGCGCTGCTGCCGTTCTTGCCCGCACCGGCGCCGATGCCGACATGCGCCTCGAAACGCACGTACTTGCCGTCGAGCTTGAACCGCAGGGCGCTGGGGGCATGGGCGAGGAACCCGCGTTTGAAGGTCTTCTTGCCGATCCGCAGCGCACCGCCCGACCAGGCGCTGTTGAGCTTCAGCGTGCCAGTGCCGACCTTTACCGAGACAGGCTTGAGGGTCGTCATGTCGATCCGCTTGCCCGCCTTGTCGATAAGCACCGGGTCGCCCCAGGCGGCACGGTCGTGGTGATAGTCATCCTTGCCGACCGTGGCCAGAAGCCACATCTCCTTGAGCCCCGAGACGTTGACCGTCACCTTCTGCGGCTGCTGGCCGCCGCGGCGCACCTTCGTGGTTACCGGTTTGAAGGCGGCGCCCTTGGCCCGGGCATACAGCCACCCGTGTCCGGCCATGCCCACCATTAGCGCCGCCAGAGAAACCAACGCGACAAGAGATCTGTGCCGTTGCGTTCGCATCGTTCGGTCACTCCTATATCGGCCCCACAGTGACCCTTAGGATACACGATAACGCTTGTGGCGTCATCACCATTTCGCCCCGTCCCCCCCGTGTGTTCACTCGCGAAGCGCTATTTGGGATCGAAACCACATGTGGGTTCGAAGGGAAGCCCCCCGTGTGTTCACGGGGGGCCAAGTGTCTCTCTCGCTTCGAAGATTCACTACTTCGCCCCGGGTGAATACACCCGGGGCTTCTCCGAACGAAAATCATCCGCTGGCGCCGAACTCCAGATTCACGAACAGGTCGTGCCGCGCCCTGACCTCAAGCTTCTTCAACTCGAGCGTCCGGTAGCCGCGCGCCGACACCCGCAGCGTGTAGACGCCCGGCTCGAGCCATTGCAGCTCGTACGCCTTGGCGCCCTTGCTGACCCTGACCGACTTCACGATGCGCCCGGATGAGTCCAGGACGTCGATCTCGCAGGCCGGCGCATCGCGGAGATGTCCGACTATCCGCCCACGCTCGCGCCAGTGCTCGCCGGTTCTGGGCTTGTAGGTCGGCTTGCTTGCCTCAATGATGCCCGCCGCCGGCGCCTCGTGCCCGCCCGCCGTGAACTCAAGATTCACGAACAGGTCGTGCCGCGCCCTGACCTCAAGCTTCTTCAGCTCGAGCGTCCGGTAGCCGCGCGCCGCCACGCGCAGCGTGTAGACGCCCGGCTTGAGCCACTCCAGCTCGTACGCCTTGGCGCCCTTGCTGACCCTGGTTGACTTCACGACGCGCCCGGATGTGTCCAGGACGTCGATCTCGCACACCGGCGCATCGCGGAGATGCCCGACTATCCGCCCGTGCTTCCGCCAGTGCTCGCCGGTTCTCGGCTTGTAGGTGGGCCTGCTCGCCTCGATCGTGCCACCAGCCGGCGGCTCGTCCCCACCCGCCGTGAACTCCAGATGCACGAACAGGTCGTGCCGCGCCTTGACCTCCAGATTCTTCAGCTCCAGCTTCTGGTAGCCACGCGCCGCCACACGCAGCGTGTAGACGCCCGGCCTCAGCCATTGCAGCTCGTACACCCTGGCGCCCTTCCTCGGCCTGGTCGACTTCACCACCCGCCCCGATGCGTCCACGGCCTCAATCTCGCACTCAGGCGCGTTGCGAAGATGCCCGACTATCCGCCCACGCTCCCGCCAGGCATCGCCGCTCCTGGGCTCGTACTTGGGCTTGCCGGCTTCGATCTTGCCCAGAGCAGCCGGCTTGGCGGCGGCCGCCGGCTCGACCATGACAACTTCCTCGCCGGCCGCCAGCGCAACCTCGCCCCACGCACCGCTCAACAGAACGCTCCCGATGAATACCTTCACTGCCATTTTCATCTCTTCACCTTCCTTTCCGGTAGCTCGTACGGCAAACCGCGTTCCCGTAACCGAGGCGGTTCCCGCGGCGGTCCGCACGGCAAAGCCGCCCGCCGCCGGGTCCACGTCGCACGTCACGCCGCCCTGTCTGAGGAACACCTGCTCGGCCTGCTTCTTCTCTTCGATACCAAGGGCGCTGTTCGCGTCCAGCTCGATGCGGTAATGGCCGCGCCTCGTCACCACAGCATGCCCCGCCTTCGTGAGGACCACACACCCGCGTTTGAACGGCCCGCCGCCTTCGATCTGGTAGTCGCCCGAAACCGTCGGCTCGGCGTATCCGCGGCCAAGAGCAAGCCACCCCCCCACCAATCCCGCGGCGATAAGCACGGCAGCAGCGGCGGCCGCGACCACCCGCCGACGCCACACACGCCACGAGACCCTCGACATGATCCTGGCGGCGAAATCCGGCGACTCCTCGCCGCCGAGCATCTCCCGCAGGAGCGTGTCGATCAGCCTGTCCTGCCAGTCGATCATTTTTATCGCCGATTCTCCGTGGCCAGGCGACGCTGGATACAGTCGGCCAGGGCCGCCCGGATCCGCCGCAGCAGCGTCTTGATGCCGTTTCCCGTCATCTTGCACCGGCGGGCCATCTCAGCACGCGACTTGCCCTGCTTGTACCGCAGGTCCAGCATCTCCCGGTGCTTTGCGGTCAGCCGCGCCAGGCACTTCCGCAGGGCCTCGACCGTATCGAACCCGTCGCCGCCGCGGAGCAACCGCGAGGCCCAGACCGCCTCGGCCTGCTTGAGGCGCTCGCTGTTGACCTCGACGGGGCTGGTCCTGCGCCGGCGGCAGGCGTTCAGGAAGAGGTTCCGCGCGACCGCGCGAAGCCACGCCGCCCGCCCCCCGACGTCGTCGATGTCAGGCGGCCTGGGGCTGCTGAAGGCAGCCACGAACGTATCCTGCACCAGGTCGTCAGCCAGGGAGGCGTCCGCGCCCAGATACCGCATGTAGCGGAATATCTCCCCTTGGTGAGCCCTGACCAGCGTTCTGAGGGTGTCGCGATGCATATCCGTCTCGTTTCCGCCCCTGCCGTCCATGTATATATGGCGCGGGCGGGCATAAAGGGTCCAAGAAAATCCCGTCAGAGAGCCCCCCGTGTATTCACGGGGGGCCAAATGATCCATTTAACCCCGGGTGAATACACCCGGGGCTTCCCGAGGCTTCCCCACCGATGCACGTGCAGATATACTTCAACCCGTGCGTGAGATGCGCAACGACATGCGTCAAATATCCGGAGGAGCAGCTTGCGGCCTCCTTGCTCCGGCCTTCGCGTGGGCGGTGATTCTCTGCTCGTCGGCAGCAGCCGCCCAGCCGAAGGTGTCGCTTGGCCCGTGGTATGTCGCCGGGCCTTTCAAGGACACGCCGATCGGCCTGCACCTGAAGTCCTTCGACCATGTCTTTGGGCCTGAGAAGCAGGCGATTGAAGCCGCCGGCAAGCTCATCGACCTGTCGAGAACATGGAAGGCGGAGCACTTCATCGGCGAGCAGAAGACGCTTCGCCGTTGGGAGAAGCACCCCGAATGGGTCGACGGTTACCACCACTACCTGCCCACCGGCCCGCCACCGATGAAGAACGAGACCTGCTACCTCTACCGCACGATCACCGCATCCGAAGCCGCCACCGTGGAAATGCGCATCTATGCCCTGGACAACATCCGCGCCTGGCTTGACGGAAAACTCGTGGGCCAGGCAGGGAACCCAAACCGGGCCGGCGCCTCACGATTTGCCGCAAGCCTCGTACAGAAGATATCGCTCAAAGCCGGCGACAACCGGCTCCTCGTGAAGATTACCAGCATGCACGGCATGCACGGGTTCGCCTTCGCCATGCCGCCACTGACTCCGTCGAACTCCTTCAGGCCGGGACAGGGGATCCGCTCGGTCAACCGCTTCCATCCCGGTGACGAACCGTATGCTTCCGCCCAGCGGCCGCAGCCTGCCGCCGGAAAGACGAAACACGAGGATTACAACCACGCTCTGGCACGGCTGCGGGGGTTCCGTTTCAGCGTCACGCCTATCCCCATGTATGACCCACCTCGCCTCAAGATGAACGAGGACCTCCGGAAGACAATCCCGCAAACACCCGCCGGAAAGGCCTACCTCGAAAGACTGGCAGAGCTCCGGAAGAAAGTAGCCAAAGCGCTGGCCGCCGAAAGAACCTCCAAACCGGACAAGGCCGCCGCGGTTATCAAGGCTGCCGATGATATCGAACTTTTCTGGACCCGCGAAATCCGGGCCCTTCCGCCGATCGCATTCATTCAGTGCCCGTCCTTCAGCGTCAATGCCATCGCGCCTTACACCGCCCGCGGGGCGGCCCCGGCGAGCATTTGCGTGTTTGATCCCGCGCGCCCGGATCGCTCGCCGCGCGTAGTCTGGCAGGAGGCCGGCGCGACAATCTTCGATATGAACCTGTCCTGGGACGCGAGGAGGCTTCTATTCTCCGCGCGCCGCCGCGGCGTTGAGGGCGGATGGCACATCTACGAGATTGGCACCGACGGGTCAGGATTCCGCCAGATCACGCGCGGATCCCACGAGAACATCTCGCCCGTGGAGCTGCCCAACGGCCAGATCATGTTCGTCTCGACGCGCGCCGGTGCACGGGTCATTTGCCAGAAGCAGGCGTCGGGACTGCTCTACGTCTGCAACCGCGATGGCGGCAGCGTCCGCAAGGTATCGGGCAATACGCTGAGCGATCATACGCCGCAGGTCATGAACGACGGGCGCGTGATGTTCACCCGCTGGGACTACGGCATCGACAAGAACGTCTTCTGCCGGCAGAACCTCTGGACTATGAATCCCGACGGGACCGGTCTGCAGGTGTTCGGTTCCAACACCAAGGAGGACCCGGACGGTTTCTGGCAGGCCCGGACGATCCCGGGGCGGCCTGAAGTGGTGTGCGTGTTCGGCCCGCACCACTCCTATCACGCGGGAATGATCGGACTGGTCTGGAATCGACCGGACGGCCGCGCGAAGGACAGGCGGGGCGAAGGATTCCGGTGGGTCACATCCGAACTGCCGACAATCAGCGACATGACCCTCCCCTGGGGATACCAGGATCCCTTCCCGCTCAACGAGCATCAGTTCCTGGTATCGTACGGCGGCGACGGCGGGCAGAAGAACCGGCTGTATCTGCTGGACGACAGGGGCAACCGGAAATGCATCTACGAGGCAAAGGGCAAACTCGGCTGCTGGAGCCCGCTTCCGCTTAGACCGAGAAAGACGCCGCCGGTCATCACACCTCGTTCCAACAATCCCCAGTTCGCCTGGCGCGAGCCCGAACTGGCCAATCGCGACCCGCACGACGAACTGACCGGGACTTTCCTCCTGCAGGATGTGTACAAAGGCCTGCGCCCGCACGTGAAGCGCGGCGAGATCAAAGCCCTTCAGATCATCGAGCAGGTGCCACGATCGCGCGAAGTGCAGGCGGCGGCTGTCTGGGGACACTGGGCGATCATCAGCCGCGGAACGACGTACGTGAGGCGGCTTATCGGCACCGTTCCAGTGGAGGGCGACGGCTCGGCGCACTTTGCAGCCCCCGCCATCAGGGACATCTCCTTCAACGCCCTCGACGCTGACGGCCGCGTGATCCGACGCATGGGCTCGACAATGTATGTCATGCCGGGAGAAAAGCGAAGCTGCATCGGCTGCCACGAAAGGCGGGCCATGAGTCCGCCAGCCGGCAAGGCGCCGGTCGCGGCGGCAAAGCGCGTGCCGTCGATTCCGAAGTATCCCCAATGGACGGACAAAGGCATCCTCGATTTCACGAAGGTAGTCCAGCCGGTGCTCGACAAGTACTGCATCAAGTGCCACAGCGGACCGACGCCAAAGGGCGCAATGGACCTCTCGGGAGACAAGACGCACTATTTCAGCATGGCCTATGACATGCTGCTGGACAGAGGCCAGGTGCACTACATTCCCGTGGCGGGAACCGATCACGAGCATGGCACCGCAAAGGCGAGGGGATCCTACGTCAGCAAGATCCGCACCAGGATCGAGACGAAGCACAGCGGCAAGGTGCTGCCGGCCGAAGCCCGCCGGCGAATCTACGCCTGGATCGATGCGAACGTTCCCTACTACGGAACGTATGTCATGACCAACCCCAGGACAATGGGAGGCAGGGACCGGTGGTACGTCCAGAACAAGGGCGGGTGGCTCATGAAGGATTTTATGCCGGTGTTCAACCGCAAGTGCCTGAACTGCCACAAGCGCTACGTCAAGCCGCAGACCTACAACTACAACCCGGGCGGCAAGGGCACCATCATGGTGACCAGCAAGATCTGGGACGACATGGCATTGAGCCAGTTCCAGCACGGCCACGGGCGAATATCCATGATCGGCCAGATCGGGCCTTCGCATCGGATCAACCTCACCCACCCCCAGTGGAGCCGGATGCTGACCGCCCCGCTGGCGAAATCCGCCGGCGGCATGCAACTGTGCAAGTCCAAAGACGGCGGCGCCGTGTTCAAGGACAAGAGCGACGGCGACTACAAGGCCATGCTCGCGGCCCTGCAGAAGGGCCACAAGGCCCTCATTGCCGACCCGCGCGTGGACATGCCCGCTGAGAAGAAGAAGGAATAGGGAGATGAGCATGCAAAACGGTACACGACGTGAGTTCCTCAAGGCGATGGGCCTTGGTGCGGCCGCCATGGCTGCGCCGCGCCCCGTGCACGGACAAGCCGCGGCTAAGGACAAGCCCAACATCATCTACATCCTCGCGGACGACCTGGGCTACGGCGATCTGAGCTGCTACGGCCAGAAGATGCTCAAGACGCCCAACCTCGACAAGATGGCCGCCGAGGGCATTCGGTTCACGCAGCATTACGCGGGCTCGACCGTTTGTGCGCCGTCGCGGTGCGTGCTGCTTACGGGGCTTCACACCGGGCACTGCCGGATTCGCACCAACGGGCAGCAGAAGCTCAAGGAAGAGGACGTCACCGTGGCGGAGGTGCTGCGCGACGCCGGCTACGCCACCGGCTGCGTCGGCAAGTGGGGCGTGGGCCGGCCCGATGACGTCGACCCCAAGCGCAACGGCTTCGATTACTTCTACGGCTACATCTCCATGAACCACGCCCACAACTGCTACCCCGAGTGGGTCATCCGCAACGGCAAGCGTGTGCCCCTGCGGAACAAGCTGGCGGCCAAGTGGAAGAATCGCGGCGGGGCCGACGGCGTGGCGATCAAGAAGGTCGACTTCGTGCCCGACCTGATCACGGAAGAAGCCCTGAGCTTCATCGACCGCAACAAGGATAAGACCTTCTTCCTGTACTACTCGCTGAACATCCCTCACGCGAACAACGAGGCCGGCAGGGACGGCATGGAGGTGCCCGATTTCGGCGAGTTCGCCGACAAGGACTGGCCCAAACCGGAGAAGGGCTTCGCTGCGATGATCCGCATGATCGATCGCGATGTGGGCAGGGTCATCGCGAAGCTCAAGGAACATGGGATCGACGAGAAGACTCTGGTGATCTTTACGAGCGACAACGGCCCGCACCAGGAAGGCGGCCACCGCGCGCCGTTCTTCGATTCCAATGGCGAGCTGCGCGGGACGAAGCGCGACCTTTACGAGGGCGGCCTGCGCGTGCCGACGATCGCCCGCTGGCCCGGCAAGATAAAGCCGGCACAGACATCCGGCCACGTCAGCGGGTTCCAGGACATGATGCCAACCTTCGCCGACCTTGCCGGCGCCAAGTGCCCCAAGACCGACGGCATCTCCATGGCCCCGGCGCTGCTCGGGAAGAGCAAGGAGCAGAAAACCCACAAGCACCTGTTCTGGGAGTTCTACGAGGGCGGCGGCAAGCAGGCGGTCCTGAAGGGCAAGTGGAAGGCCATCCGCCTCAGGACCCAAAGGAACCCCAACGGGCCGCTCGAACTCTACGACATCACAAAGGATATCGGTGAGGAGAAGAACGTCGCCAAGGACCACCCGGAAATCGTCGCCGAGATGGCGAAGATAATGAAGGCCGAGCACGTCGACCTGTAGTAACCAAGGTCGGGCGGGGGAGTCTTCCGTCCTTCCAGGCGGGGCTGCTACTTCTCAAAGGCCATCACCTCGACGAGATGGCGGGCGGTGTTGGCGGAGTTGCGTGTCATGGTCACGCGGAGATATCTCACGGGGCGCGGCTTGAAGCTGCAGGTGTAGCCCGCGGCGGTGGAGCGATCCTTGTTCTTGCGCCGGTCGGCGGCCAGGTCCCACTGCTTGCCGTCCAGCGACGTCTTCACGGTGAAGCCGTAGATGCGATTATCGCCGTAATAGCCGATCACGACCACGCGGCCGACCTTCGTGGGCTTGGCCAGATCGACCTGCCACCAGGTGCCTTTGTCCCAGGGGGACTCGGTGGCCCAGTAGGCCCGCGTGTCTTGGGTGCAGCCGTCGTTGGCCAGGTAGGCGGGGTAGCGGGGCAGGGCGTAGGAGCAGATCGCCTCCTTGCCGGTGGTGAGGCTAACGGCGTTCGGCTTGCCGCGCTTCGGCAAGGCGTACGTGATGGGCTTGGCCGACTTCTTGTAGAGGGCCACCACCGCGGCAAAGTCCCAGCGCTTCTTCTGCGCCGATCGGACGGCCACTTCGATGCCGTCCACCGGCTTAACCAGCGGCCGTGACTTGGGAAGATGGATCACCACGCGTTTCGGGGGCCGGCGCTTCGGCGGGTCGAAGGTGACCTCCACTCCCTTGGCCGTGCCGCGAACTGTCAGGCCCAGGAGGCCAAAATGCGTGGGCGCCCGCTCGATCTGGATCTTCTGGCCCTGGCCGAGCCACCAGTCGGGCACGGCGCGCAGCAGGTGCAGCTCATCGCCCTCCTCGTGGACCAGCATGTGCCGCAGCATCAGCGCGTAGTTGCTCGCTCCGGTCGGGTGCGGGATCGTATGGTTCCACGCGAACCGACGCTTGTAGTAGATGCCTTCCGGAAACGCGTGCGAGGCGGTCGAGTGCAGCAGGTACCAGTAGAAATCCTCGACCACCTGCTCGTGCCGGCCTCGGGCCAGGTCGGCCATCGTGGTGTAGGCGCCCATGTACGGGTGGATGGGCCCGGCGCGGCCGCCCCCCCGCCACTGGATCGTGCCCTCGATGTACCCGCCGCCGAAGTCCTTGCGGACGTGGCCGATCAGGGCCGCAACGCGCGAGTCGTCGCGGGCGAACAGCTCCGTCGGCCAGAGGGTCTCGGTGTTGCCCCAATGCGTGCCCGCCTTCTCCCAGCTCGGCGGGAAATGCGCCAGCTTGGTGCGTTTCCAGGCAGCGTCGATGGCCGCCCGGTACGCCTTGGCCTTTTCGAGCAGTTCTTCGGCCTCTTTGTTCTTGCCGAGGATGCGGGCGGCGTCGGCGGCGCAGAGAACGGCCCGCAGGTTCCACAGATCGTAGCCGACGATGTGGTGCTTGCCGCCCCAGAGGCTCTCGCCGTCGGCCTCCCCGGCCGGAAGCACGCCGGCAAACGGCGATTCGGCCGGAGCCTTGCCACACGCCTGAATCGTCCAGTCCGCCGCCCGGCGCATCTTCGGGTAGACCTCGGCCAGCCACTTGCGGTCGCCGGTGATCTTGTAGAACTGCCACAAGGTCCAGACCGACTGGCCGTTGGCATCCAGTTGTCCGGGGCTCATGTTGTAATGGAAGCGGCCGTCGGGGAGCTGGCAGGCGAGATACGCGGCCATGACCTTGCGCGCCATGTCCATCAGGCCGGCCTCTTCGAGCTGCATCACCTGGTAGGCCGCGTCGCGGGGATAGAACCTGTCGTAGAACCCCTCGCCGGCGTGGAGTTTGCTGCGGTCGCTGACGATGAGTTGGCAGACGTGGGCGGCCAGCAGCGCGTCGGTGGCCTTTCGGCAGGGCACGTCGATGCGGGCGGCGCCGTCCATCAGGCCGCGCCACCACTCGACCGTGCGCTTCAGCCACACATCCGGGTCCTGGTCGTCAAAGCTTGGCCCATCCTTCGTCGGCTGGAACGGGACCCGCCACACCCCGCGGGCGCTCTTGCCGGCAGCGAGCTTCTGCGAGAACAGCGGCCACTGCCGTGCCCCCGAGCCGACCTGAACGATGCGGACCTTCGCTTCCGCCGGCGCCTTGCCAGTGTTGGTCGCCTTGGCCACAATCCAGATCAGGAAGTTCTCGCCCTCGGTGGGCCACGCGAAGGCCTTGGCCCAATCCTTGACCGACGGCAGCGGCGAGGCCCACAGCGTGAACTCGTATCGCACCTCGCCGTCCGCGGCGTTGAGCAGGATGATGGGCATCCAGCCGTGCAGGAGCGTCTTGGTCTGCCTGCGAGTCAGCGGGGTCAGTTGACGGCCGAACTGCACCTGAAGCCTTCCTTTGTATCTGCTGTGCGTCGCGCGCACCTTGGGCGCGTCCAACTGGTCCAGGAGAATTTCGTTCTCGTCCGTGACGCGCGCGCCGAAGGCGTAATCCTTCAAGGCGATGACGTTGTACGAGTTGCGGAAGTAGTCGAACGGCTCGGCCTGCGAGGGCCTTGCGGCGTCTTTCTCAGCAGCAGCGGCCTGGGCCGCATGGCACACGCCTGCCAGGAGCGTGCAGAATATCAACAGCGCCGACAAACCAAACCTTCGCATGATCACAATCCTCACTGTCTTGTTGCTCGCAGGCCGGCGGCGGGCCTCATTTTGCTGACGCCGGTGGGTTGTACGCCTCGACCTCCCAGATGCGGGCGAGGCCGCCCGGGGCCGCGGTCACCGTTACGCGGATCCGCTGCGCGGCGACCGGGTTGAATCTCGCGTTCCAGTCGGCCCGGCGATTCCCGGTGACCTTCGCGCCGGGAATGTCTTTCCACTCGCGCCCGTCGTGGTACTGGAGCGAAAAGTCCTCGAGTATGCCGGTGATCCGCCCGCGCTGGTTCCAGCCGGAGACGAGCCGGACGGCACTGATTGTCTGCTGCTGGTCCCACGCCAGTTCCACCTGGTGGGGCGGATTCGCGTCGCTGACCCAGCGCAGGTCGTTGTTGGACGGGGCGGCCTTCCCGTCGTTGATCATGCTCGCCTTGTACTTGCCGCTCTGGTGGTTGCTCGAGACCGTGACCTTCGCCGACCGTGCCAGGTTCACCCCGGCCGCCTTGAGCCACGTAGGCGGCTTGGGGGCGACGGTCTCGCCCGGCCCCCCCGCCCACGGCGCAGGGGTCTTGCCGACGCCGCGCTTCATCAGCTCCTTGAGCTCGGCCAGGTGACTCTCATACACACCGCGCGGGTCGGTGTTGTGCTTCCTGCAGAGCGAGGCGGCCATGCCCACAACCTCGCCCATCATGCCCGTGGTCCGCATCACGCGCACCGTGCCCAGGGCCACGTGCGACACGGAGATGTCACGCCCGGCCATGAACAGGTTCCCCACGTTGCGCGAGTACAGGCAGCGGTACGGAATCCAATACGGGCGCTTATACTTCCTGTACTCGGGCTTGGAGATAACCTTGGAGATGAAGGCGTCGCCCTCGAAACCCTTTTCGTAGCGTTTGTCGGGCAGATGGAGATCGACCCACCAACTGGTTGGCACGCAGCCGTCGGGATATGCCTTTGAGGTCATCAGGTCCTTCTCGGTGAGCAGGACGTCGCCGACCAGGCGGCGTGATTCGCGGTTGCCGGCGATGTATGCGGCCCATTTCAGCTTGTGGTTGGGGTAGATCTTGTCGACGTTCTTGAGTGCATCCCACGCGCCGTACATCGCCCGGAAGTTCCAGTCGCGGATGTATTCGCCCTTCTTGATCGGGTCGTGATCGAAACCGCTTTCCCAGTACCACCCGCCGAGCTTCCCGGTCGCGCCCTTGGTCTTTCTGCCCGGGAACGGCTTGTCGCTCAGGTCCAGAGCCCACGGGCAGCGAGGAAACGGCGAGGCCTTGCCGGTGTCAGCCACGTTCCAAAGATTGCACCGGCCCATGTGACCCTTGCGGGTCATCTGGAATTCCGCACCGGCCAGCGCGCCGATCACGCCGTGCCCGGTGCAGTCGGACACCCACTTGCAGGCAAACCGCAGGCGGTGTCCGGTGGTGATGCTCTGTGCGATCACGGCCACGATCCGGCCATCGCTCATTTCCACCTGATTGGCCCGGTGGCTCAGGAACAGGGTGATGTTCTTCTCGGCCTTGACCAGTTGGATGCGCCTGTTGTCCTCGTAGAGCTCGGCAACGTTCTGCGGGCCATAGTGTGCCCGCCTCTTCGGGTCCAGCTCCTTGACCACGTCGCCGATTCTCGGATACGGCTGGAAGGTGGTCTTGCCGCCCAGCCAGACGCGGACCTCGGAACTGTTGTTCCCGCCGAGGACGGGGCGATCCTGAATGAGGGCGACCTTCACGCCCAGCCTCGCGGCGGACAGGGAAGCGGTGGTGCCCGCGATTCCGCCGCCGACCACGACCAGGTCGAACTTGCCGGCCTCTTCGGGCTTTTCCGGCAGATGCAGCACCTTGCGCCGCCAGGTCTGCAATGCCTTTAAATCGTTGGGCGGCTTGAAGTTAGCATCCGCGCAAAACGCAATCGCTTCGCAGCGGCCTTCGAAGCCGGTCAGGTCGTGCAGGGCAACGGTCAGCTTCTTCTGGGCGATTTCAACCGTCCCGCCGTCCTGCCAGTGCCACTTAGCCCCCTCCGTACCGAACGTGGTCTTGAGCGCCTTGTCGCCGACGAGGACTTGGAACCTGCCCGGCGCGCCCTTGGCCTTCCAGGGGGCCACCCAGTCGCGCGTGCGGACCCACACGTGGTAGCGGCCCGTTGCGGGAAACTCCACCCGGGTCTTCGCATCCTTGACCGGCACGCCGAGCCCATGGGCCAGCAGGAAAGGCGAGCCCATCTCATCCATGAACTGCTGATCCACCACCCACCCGCCGCGGTCCCCAAAGCCCTCGGCCTCGACCAAGACAACTGGCGCGCTATCGCAATCGGCTTTCATCGCATTCTCCGCGACCGGCGCCGCCGCGCAGCCTGCAATCCCGAGATACGCAACAGCCATTGCCAGCGCCATTCGTGTGCTCATCATATTGATCCTTCCCGCAAAACGACATCCACCGCGCAAGCCACGTCCATCTCCTTTTGGCTACTCGTACGTGAACGTGGCCGTAGCCGTGCAATCCTTGCTCACCTTGAGCCTTACCCAGTGGGCGCTGAAGCCCTCGGGGAAACTGTGAGCAACGGTCTTGCCGGCGGGCACGTCGAACATCCGGTACGTCTTCCACGTTCCGTTACGGATGAAATCGACTTCGACCGTGAAGCGCACGGCCCCATCAGCATCGTGCCGCAGCGTCACCCTCTTGCGGTCGTAGCCGGTCATCAGATAGGGATCGGACGGCGAGCCGGCCTTGACGGCTGAGTTCCGCCAGGGTCCGCCCTGGCCCCGCGGCTTGCCAAGCTTCCACAGGTCGTCGATGTCGCCAAACCACAGCCCCACCTTCCCGTCGTCGGAAGCAACGTAGTGGCCGTCCGGCTTCGCGCCGGCCTTCGTCCCGGCGAGCACCAGCAGCCCGCGCCAGGAGCAGAAGTCGGCAATGCGCTTGTTGTGCGTGCAGACGGGCTTGATGCCCCGCATTCCCGAGGAGTCCGCGCGCGGCAGCATGTAGATCGTGCCGTGCGCGTTGAACAGCGACCGCTCGGTGACGACCTCTCGAAGCCCGCGAGGCCAGCCGCCGGGCCACTTGCGATCGTAGGCCGCGGGGCCCTTCGGCAGACGGTAGCGCCGCTTGCCTTCGGTTACGATCACCGAGGCGTCGTCAACGGAGAAGTTCGCAGCGGTGATCTTGGCCTTGTCCTTCAGCCAGGCGTGCGCCTTGGGGTCGTCTACGCGCTTCAGCTTCATGTCCGGGCCGATCTCGTAGTATCCCGCCTCGGCTGCCTTGCCCTTCTCGTCCACCACCGACGCCGCAAAGTGCAGCGTGCCCAGGCCGGCGCCCCGCACGCGAATGATGCCCACGCTGTGGGCGCCCGGATCATCCGCATCGGGCAGGGACGCAAACATCGATGCATCGGTCGCCGCGCCGGCGCTGAGGCCGTAATGGAAGTACGCCGTGGCCTTCGGCGCGTCGCGGTCCGTGCGCAGGCGTACCCACTGGCCGGGCTCTTTGTTGTCAAACACCGTCCACTTGTATCCGCGGGGTGGAACCGTGACGGTCTTCAGAGTGATCCATTTCCCGTCGCCGGTGCGGTCGACCTCGATCGTGAACGTGACGGGCTGATCCGACGCGTGCGCCAGGTGCAGGATGCGGTTGCGATAGCCCCCAAAGAGGTACGGATGAGACGGCTTACCGGCCTGGACATCGTCGTCGATCCAGGGCCCGCCCCAGCCCGCGGGGCGCCCCGCCCGGCGCAGCGCGTCCCAGGTGGTGAACCAGAGATTCGACTGCGATTGGCCGTTCAGGCGGTTCAGCGTGTCCTGATTGGCGCTGGAGAAGCCGGACTTGGCTGTGTGGTCGCAGCCGAAGACGATCCGCCCGTTCCAGTGGGCGAAATCGCCGGTGACCTTCAGGTACGAGCCGATCGGGCGGAGGGCCGAGGTGTTGCCCGCCGAGAACGTGATCGGGAAATCGAACCACCCGCCGTGCATGTTCATCAGCAGCCTGGGCGGCCCCTTCGCCCCCGCGCCGGAGACCTGCCGGATACGCGGCCATTCCGTGTGCCACCCGTGCCTGGCCACGTAGGAGTAGTCGGAGATCGGCAGGCGGAAGGTGTGCCACTTTCCGCCGTCGAGCAGCTTGAGCAGGACGGAGCGGTTGTCCCAGCCGGTCGCCCAGAGGGGGTCGGAGTCTTTCTTGTTGCCGTAGATGCCGCCCGGCCCGGTCACGTCGCAGAACTGCTTGCGCTCGACAACCCGCCATTCCTTGCCGTCCCACTCGGCGAGGCAGCCGGCGGGATCGTACATCAGGGAGGCCCTCCTGCCCTTTTCGCCGTTGTTGGCCACGACCAGCCGGCCCTGACCGGTGTAGCCGCCCTTGCCGTGGCAGCCGGGGATCATGTCGTCGCCGCCCCTCTGCGTATCCTTGTGGATCGTCGTCACGGCCAGCGTGCGGACGTCGACGGCGTAGAGGCCCTCTTCCATCGTGAAATAGTAGATCTTGTTCCCCGGATCTCTCAGGTGGCGGGCGGTCGCGGTCGGGCGGCCGAACATCCGGCTGTACGGGATGGCCCGCACCCGGCCCGCCGCGTCGATGGCATAGGGCCCGATGAAAAGCTGCTTCGACTCGCGGTGGATCATCCGGTTGGCGGGCGTGCCGCCGATGCTTTCGGGCCGGGCGGTGAGCTTCAGCTTGTCGTCGATCGTGTAGAGCTTGTCGTCGCTGCCGCCGGGCTTATGCGGAGCATACGTGACCAGCCACAGTTTCCCCGCCCACGGCACGACGGCGCCGATGCCGCACTCGTTGTTCTTGTTGAACACGGCCAGGTGCGGATAGATCCCGCTGACGCAGACCGGTTTGGCCGGGGCGCGGGCCGCCATTTCCGCACTCGCGATGGGACTGCAGCCGACCAGGACCAGACTCACGGCCCCGATCGCCATGATGGCCGATCTCGGTGTGACCATTTCAGCTTTCGATCTTTACCTCGGCGCCGGCCTCGCTCGAAGCGTAGATGGCGTCGATGAGCTTCATGATCGTAAACCCTTGCTGCGCAGTAGCTACGGGCTCGTGCTCGCCGCGGCAGGCGCCCACAAACGAGCGGGCCTCAAGCTCAAAACTCTTAGCCTTGGCGTCGAACTTCGGCTCGATGTCGCTCAACTTGCCTCGATGCTCGGTGAGAAGCTTGAGCGGCTTATCGTCGAAGGCCCGGACGCCCGCCTTGTCGCCCAGAATCTCGACGAACGACGCGTCCTCGCTATTGACCGCCCACGCAATCTCGAAGCTCAGCGTCGCCTGCCGGCCGAACCGCACAAAGCCCGTGGCGTAATCCTCCACGTCGAACACGCCGTCGAAATTCGGCGGGCCGGCCCACATCTCCACGTACGTGTAATCGCGCATCCTCGGGCCGAACTCGGCGTAGGTCTTCGCGCTGACCGACGTCGGATTCCACAGGCCGCTCAGATACATCGGCAGGTCGAACCAGTGTACGCCGATGTCGATCAGGGCCCCGCCGCCGGCCTCAGCCTTGGTGGTGAACCACCCTCCCAGGCCCGGCACGCCGCGACGGCGCACCAACACCGACCGCATGTGGTAGATCTGGCCGAATTGTCCATCCTCAACCCACCGGCGGATGACCTGGGCTGCCGGATTGAACCGCCAGACCATGCCCATCTGGAGGATGGTATCGGCCTTATCCGCCGCGGCAGCGATCTCGGCGGCCTCGGCTGCGTTCATGGCCATCGGCTTTTCGAGGAACACGTGCTTGCCGGCGTCTATTGCCGCCAGGGCGACCTCCTTGTGCAGCACATTGCCGACGCAGACGGCCACCGCCTCCACATCCGTCTTGAGCAGGTCGCGGTAGTCGTCGAACCGCTGCTTGACGCCGAATTCTTTCCCGGCCTTGGCGAGCTTCTTCTCGTCCACGTCGCAGATAGCCGCGATTTCGGTCTCGCCGACGGCCTGGTGAGCTTCGGCGTGGATCGTGCCGATGCCGCCCATGCCGATGATTCCGAGCGTCAACTTCTCAGCCATGAACGTTTCCTTTCTATTGTGGGCTTCATGGTGCACGGTTCCAGCAACTGTATCTGGATCGGCGCGGGATGCAAGCGCTGTTGCATGAACACCCCCGGGGCGGAGCCCGCGGGCGTTTGTGAGTGAGGTTCTATCCGACTGCGTCCCCGTGCCAGTACAGACCTTCCCGGAAGGTCCAGATCCACGCGCCGGTGTCCTTGTGGTGATCCTGGATGTAAGAGAAGGCACTGAGCTGATGCTCCCGGTCTGCGATGGGTGTGACGTTGCAGAGGCGCTGCCAGACCTTGCCAAACGTCCAACGCTTGCGAAGCCGGTGGTACGCGTGGAGCTTCGCCTGCCCAACGTGATACCGGACCTTTCGGTCGCGGAACCGCCCGAGGATGTGATAGTGAACCGCGCCGACGGAGACCACCAGTGCCTCGATCTTCTGCATGAAAAACGAATCCACGATTGCCTTGCCCGCGACCTCTCGCTGGGTTTTGCTCAGACGCACCGGCCCATGCTTCAACAACCCGCGACTGCGACGCAGCAACTCGTCCCCATAGCCTTCGGGTGGTGGGTTCTTGTAGTCTCCCTCGACGTGCCTGCGATGTTTCTTTTCGCGCCAGCCCCTCGGGTCCCCCGGCAACCACGTCCCATACGTATGACCATCCGCGTGATACCACCAGCGCCAATCGCCCATTGAACTGCCCTATGTCAGCACCACCGATACGCCAATCACCTGACGCCCCCAATGCCCCCAACGCCCTCGACTGCCCCGACGCCCCCGACGCCCCCGACGCCCCCGGGCTCCGCCCCGGGGGATCTGTCCGGGCGAAATCTCCTCTCCCGGCGACAGCCAGCGCCCCGTAACAAAGCTACCGCTTGCGCTTCTTCTTCCGCTTTGCCCGCTCCTTCTTTGTCAGGCGTCTGGACCTCTGCTTGATCTTGAATCGCGGCATGGCCCCACCGGCGGTCATCTGCCCCATCTGCTGGGCGAACTTCATGCGGTCTCCGGTGCCCATGCTCGCCATCTGCTTCATCATTGACGAGGCCTGCGAGAAGCTCTTGACCAGGCCGGACACATCCTGAGGCTCGGTGCCGCTGCCCTTTGCGATGCGCCTTCGCCGCGACGCCTCGATCGTGCTCGGGTCCTCCCGCTCGGTTTGCGTCATGGAGCTGATGACCGCCTCCATCGACTTCAGCTCGTTGCCCTCAAACTGCATTGCCTTCATCTGGTCGCCCATTCCGGGCATCAGCTTCATGATGTCCTTGAGCGGCCCGAGCTTCTGCATCTGCTTGATCTGGCCGAGGAAATCAGTAAGGGTGAAGCGGCCTTTGGCCATCTTCTCCTGCATCTTGGCCGCCTGCTCCTGGCTGAACTCCTTCTGGGCCTTCTCGACCAGCGTGACCACGTCGCCCATGCCAAGGATGCGCCCCGCCATCCGGTCCGGGTGGAACTCCTCGATATTGTCCAGCTTCTCGCCCACGCCGATGAACTTGATCGGCTTGCCGGTAACCCCCTTGATCGAAAGCGCCGCCCCGCCCCGGGCGTCGGAGTCGAACTTCGTCAGGATTATCCCGTCAAGCTCAAGCCGCTCGTTGAACTCCTTGGCCGAATTCACCGCGTCCTGGCCGGTCATGGAATCGCAGACGAGGTATATCTGGTGGGGGCTGACGGCCTTGGCGATATCCTCGGCCTGCTTCATCATGTCTTCGTCGATGTGCAGCCGGCCGGCGGTATCGAGAATGGCGACGTCGCATTCGTTTTCCTGCGCCCAGGAGATACTCTTGCGGGCGACCTTGACGGGGTTCTTCTCGCCGTCGATGCGGAAGACGGGAACTCCTGCCTGCTCGGCTATGATCGCCAATTGATCGACCGCCGCGGGACGCTGAAGGTCGCAGGCTACCAGCACGGGTCGCTTGCCCTGGGCGGTTACGTATTTGGCCAGCTTGCCGCAGGTGGTGGTCTTGCCGGAGCCCTGCAGCCCGGCCATCATTATGATAGTCGGCGGCGGGCTGACGTAGTAGATCCGCGAATCGACGGGGCCCATCAGCTCGGTCAGCTCATCCTGGACGATCTTGATCATGAGCTGCCCGGGGTGGAGGCTCTTGATGACCTCCGTGCCGGCGGCCTTGGCCACGATGGCGTCACAGAAATCGCGGGCGACCTGGTAGTGAACGTCCGCCTCGAGCAGCGCGCGGCGAACGTCGCGCATGGCGTCCTTTACGTTCTGCTCGGAGATCCGGCCCCTCCCCGACATCTTGCGGAAGACCTCAGAGAACCTTTCCGTGAGAGTCTCAAACATGACTTGGCAAGGATATCAGATTCGCACGACAAATGAAAACGTTTAGCGGGGGTTAACGGCACGCGGCGATCTGATCCGCCGCGGCGGACCCGCTAAACATTGAATCACAGATATTTTTCGACCAGCACGCCGAGTCTTTGTCTGGCCTCCGGCGGGATCATTTCCCTGTTCGACCAGATCGCCAGCTCAAGGGCGTTGTGGGCCGGCGAGGGGACGTCGGCAATCTCGCCGAACCGCTCGACCACCGCTCTCGTCAGGACGACGGCATTGGCCGTTGCCTCCGTTACGTTGGCTATGATCTCCTTGAGCAGCTCGTGCTTGTCGAGATCACCGGGGGGCGGCCGCCAGCAGTCGTAGTCGCTGGGCAGACAGATGAGCGCATAGGCGATCTCGGCCTCCCGCGCGAGCTTTGCCTCGGGCATGGCGGTCATGCCGATGAGGTCGCCGCCCCAGGCGCGGTGCATTTCGCTCTCGGCGCGTGTCGAAAAGGCCGGCCCTTCCATGCAGACGTACGTTCCGCCGTCGTGCACCTCCGTCTCGACCGCGTCCGTGCAGGTGAGAATATGCTTTCGCAGGACGGGACAGAACGGGGCCGCCAGCTCAACGTGGGCGGCAAGGTGCTCGTCGAAGAAAGTCCCCTCGCGCCGGTGAGTTTTGTCGATTATCTGGTCGGGGATGACCAGGTCCTTCGGCTTGATCTTCTCGCGGAGGCTTCCGACGGCCCCGGAGGCGATGATGTGCGTGCAGCCGAGGGCCTTCAGCGCGTAGATATTCGCGCGGTAGTTCACCCTGGACGGACTGATGAGGTGGCCGGCCCCGTGCCGGTTTAGCAGAGCGATGGGCGTTCCGCTCCAGGTGGTCTGAATGATCGTATCGGAGGGCTTGCCGAAGGGCGTGGCGACGTCCGCGGGCTGGCCGGTTGCGCCTTCACATAACGCATCGCCGAGCCCGGTGCCGCCAATGATCCCGACTTTCGCTCTGGTCATCTGGGGTGGTTTCCTTTCTGTGGTGCCGCCTGTCACTCTTCATCACCCCGCCTCAGGAGCTTCTCGATGGCGTCCTTTAGGCTTGGCAGTGAGACCGTTTCCATCTTGGGTTTGTCGAGTGTGCCGGTGATCTTGATTTGCATGATCTCGCGCGCGATATCCTTGAGCAGCGATTCCAGGGCGGCGATTCGCGGCATCTTGCCGGGCGGGCCGGTCAGGAACGTCAGCTTCAGCTTCGAGCTTTTCATATCCATCGTGCCCGATCCGACTATCGACAGCGCCGGACCACTGAGGGATATCTCGTCGAAGATAAGCAGGTTGCCTTTCAGGCGATACTCCACGTTGCCCTCCGTGAAGGCCGAATCGCCCGGCAGGCGCAGGTAGATCACGTGCAGCAGGCCCAGTATCACCGGAAGCTTGTACAGCTTGGCCTTCGAGATCCTCATTACGCCCGACGCTCGCCTGGTCTCGGTCTTGCCCAACGTGCCGGTGAGCTGAATCCTGCCGTCCAGCAAGCCCGTGACCTGCGACGGAGACTTCGGCGCCGCATCCCATGCCTTGAACAGCTCCTCAAGCCTGATGCCCTGGACCGAAAACCTGACTCCGTACTGAAGCGGGTCGGTCAGCTTGATCTCGGCGAAGCCCGCGATGACCCCCCCGTGCAATCTGGCCGCGAGGTCCTTGATGTGCACAACAGAGGCAGCCGGGCCCTTCAGTATCTTGCCCTCCAGGTTCGTAATCTTGCGCTTGCCCACGATGATGCTTTCTATCTCCATGTCCGCCGCAAGATCGGTGCCCTTGCTGGTGCCGTCGACCCGGCCTGTCAGCAGGCCGCTGAACTCCTTTTGGCCCACGCCGATGGCCGCCACCGCGCGGTCAAACCTTATCTTTCCCTCGGCGCTCCACGAGACCACACGCCCGCCGGCCTTGCCCGTCGACGGAGCCGATGCCGGCCCGCGACGATGCACGAAGGTCAGAGACGACAGGTCCAGGTCGCAGGTGCCGCCCGGTCGGAGGGGTCGCCCAAGGGGTGCGACGGCCTTGGGCATGGCCGCCAGAGCTTTGGCGTCAATCGGCAGGCCGTCGACCCGGATCGAAAGCCGGGCGCTGGTAGTGTTCTTGTCGTAGGTAATCTCACCGGCGATGGCCGCCGGCTGGTTCGGGTCTTTGGAGACGATGTCCTTGAGGATCACCTTCCCGGGAGAGGCGATGACCCGGCCGGTCAAGGCCTTCAGGGTGTAGGGAAAACCGCGATAAGCCGCATTCACGCCCTTGGCGTTGAGGATCAGGTTGTAGTCAAGCTCTCCCTTGCGCTTGGGCGCGTTGTGCCGGATCGACAGGGCCCCCTCGGCCTTGCCCGACAGCATGAAGTGCCGCCAGATGCTCTGGACCGGCGCGGGCACAGCCTTGTAAAGGTCCTCGTCCAGAGGCAAGGGGCCGGTCTTGAAATCCAGGGCCACCTCGGGCTCCTCGCCTTTGAGATAAACGTACCCCGGCTTGGCCAGCTCAATGGACGCTTGCCCGTGGCGTCCCCGAAACTCCTTGACTACCACCCGGCCGGAGGCGATCTCGAGCAGGCCCGTGCCGCCGGTTATCTCATAGGGAAAGACCTTGGGCTTGAGCCTTACGTCGCTTGCCGCAACGGCGATATCGAAGCGGAGCTTTTTCTCCTTGGACTGCTGGACGTGTACGGTGGTCTGCAGGCGGCCTGTGGCGTTGAGGGCCTCGACCCGCGGGCGATGCGCCTTGTCCAGGGCGGCAATAAGGATCCCGTCAATCGGCAGGTTTCTTGTGGTGACAGTTATGTTCACGTCAGGCCTGGTGGTGTTGACGCCGGAGATCTTGCCCTGGATGGTAGCGCGCGCCGGGCCGCGCCGCCCGCGAACGTCCTCGATCACAACGTCATGCCCGACGATGTGCACCCGCCCAAAGACCTCATCCACGCGATAGGGAAAGCCGCTGTAGGTCATCGAGGCGCGCCCGTCCAGGGCGATGTCCACCTCGATAGTCTGGGCCTTGTCCTCGGGTTTCCTGCGAACGTGCACCACCGCGCCGATCGTGCCGGTCGGGTTGACCATTCGGTACGCACCCTGGTAAGAGCGTGGAATGGCATCGAGCAGCGCCTTGTCGCACGGAACATCCTGGCTGTCAACGGTGATGTCGAAATTGCGGCCCTTTGCGCCCAGCACAATCTCTCCCCGGATGGTGGCCCGCGCGGAGCCGCGACTGCACGTGAGCTTCTGAATCTGCGCAACGCCGGACTTCAGGGCGATCTTTCCTCGCACGTCGTAAACGCGGTACGGGAAGCGGCGGTAGGATATCGACATGCCCTGCAGTTCAGCGAGGGCCTCGACCTCCAGCTTCTTGCCTTTTTCGCGGCGGATTATGGCCGTCAGGTCCAGCGGGCCCTCGGGCTGGTACCACCGGTGAAGCGTATCGACGAAGCCGGCCAGTGACGAACCGGCCGGAAGCTCCTTGGGAAGGGCCATGCTGTGGACTTTGACCCTGATCTCAAGGGGGCTGGTTTCCTCATAGCCGTCATATCTCCCGGACAGCTCAAACCGCGCCCCTCCGGCCTGCACGACCTGCCCGGTGACGTTACTCAGAATCAGGCCCTTTTCGTCGAAGGCCAGTGTGCCGCGAACGGCCTTCAGCTCAAGGCCGCCCTGCTCGGGCGGGAGCTTGGCGGACGCGTCCACGAGGTGCAGCTCGATGGACGCTTCGTCTTCGGGCCTCTTGCGTACGGTCTCCAGGCGCAGCACGCCCTTTACGTCGAATTGCTTTTGCCATTTCCTGTACTTGGCATACTTCTTTGGCAGGGAGCTGACAATGTCCAGTATCCGCGCCGAACCCGACAGCAGCTTGATCTTCCCCGTCGGAACGTTCAGGCCGAACGAAACCCGATTACGCTCCTTCTGGTCGGCTTTGACCTGCTCGATATTGATCACGTAGTTCGCGGGGCCCTCCGGGACCATCGACATGTCCCATTGCGTTATCTTGCCCGGCAGGAGCAGCTTGCCCATTACTTCAACTTGGCGCAGCCGGCACTTCTGTACACTGATGTTGGGCAGCTCCATAAGCTGCCATGCGGCCGCGCTGGAATGCCCGATATCCGCCCTGCTGAGGAGCTTCTCATATAGGTATCGTCGTCTGTGCTGGTCGTCCGTGTAGTACTCGACGGTTATAGCCGGCTCCACCAGGGTGATCTCGGTGGGCTGAACTCGCCTCTTGAGCACCAGGGACCAGGGGCGGTGTCTGAGGACGACGCTCTTTGCCTGCAGCAGCGCGTAGGACGCGCCTGCCTCCGGCGGCAGGAAGACGTTAACACCTTTCAGCTCGATGTCGCCGAACAGGCTGAAGTGCGCCTGGTCGACGGTGACGTGCGCCCCGGTGAGCCTGCGCAGGTACCACTTGGCCTGTCTGCGTATCCGCCTGTCGTTGGTCAGGTGCCAGTATCCGTAGATCACCGACACCAGAATCGCCAGCGTAAGCACGCCGATACCGTGCCGCTGGGGCGAAACATATCGCCAGAACCGCCTTCGCCGGCGCGGCATGTGCTCCCGGATTGTACGAATAAGCTCACGCATCGTATCGCAGCGCCAAGCCGCAGGATCGTAACCGACAGTATACCTTTAACGTCGGCCTATCATGAATCGCCGTCTGCAGTCTTTTTCGCTTTCCGCCCGCCCAGGCGCAGGCCCAGCAGGCTCGCCGCCTCCGCGACGGCGCCGGTCAGCTCCGCAACGGACATGCCCGACCGCCACCGCAGCATCAGCCCCCTGCGCCTGTCGCTGCTGTGCAGGTAACGGGCAACAAGCGCCATCCGCCACCGGCAGATGTCGTCCCAGGCGCAGCCGGCGCGAACGTGGGCGGCCATCCGCTCCAGCGCCGCGCGGACCTGATCGGTCTGCAGCGGATAGTCCAGTGGATCCGCCTCGGCCACGTGACCGCGGTCCACAAGAAACACCTTCGCCTGACGAAAGCTCGCCCCCCGCTGCACCAGGATGAACCGGAATTCCTCCGCCGACGCCACATGGGCGAATGTACTCGACGACAGCTCATCGAGCTTCCGAAGCCTGGACTTGATGCCCGCCGCCTGCTCGAACCGGAGGCTTTCGGCCGCGTCGCTCATGGCCTTTTTGAGCTCGGCGAGGGCCGGCCCGCGGCGCCCGGCTGCAAAGTCCGCCGCCTTTGCCACCACGCGGTCGTAATCGGCCAGAGATATACTGCCGTCACAGGGGCTGAGGCACTTGCCCATCTGCCCATAGGTGCACGTGGGGGCGTTGGGAGCAAGTTTGCCCAGGGAAGGATTCCTGCACAGCTCGAACGCATCCTGCAGGTTGCCGATGAAGCGATCGGCCAGTCTCGCGATGGCCAGCGGACCGATGTAGCTGCCCCGCGATGCGAAAACCTTTCGCGTCCGCTCAAAGTGGGCGAACCGGTCCTCCAGGTCCACGTGCACGAACCACGCCTCCTTCCACGCCAGAAGCGACGCGTAGCCGCCCGGCCAGATCGACCAGGCCAGCTCCAGGTAGTGAAGGTCCGTCTCGAAGTGGCTGCTCGCCGGCTTCCACAAAACACGGGCCGTCACCTTGCTCAGATCGGGCATCCTGCCATGTTTTTCTTCGTCCGCCTTTTGAAGACGCGCGCGGATGCGGCTGCGCATGTTCGCACCGGGCAGCAGTACTATGGGCTCATCTTCCGCGGCCAGCAAGAGCGCCACGCCTCGCTTGGCCGGAATCCCAGGTAGCTGCTGCTCCGTCAGAGGTGGACGGACGTCCATACCCCCGTCAAATAAGTTGCTCCAGCCGGCCGACTTGTGGCTTTTCTGCGGCATGTGAGGCTGTCTTGTATCGTGCCGGGCTTCACATCCATATGCCCGTGATGATACCCTCGTAGACGAGCCGCCCGTCGACATAGGCCTGCGTGACCCCGACGCATCGGCGCCGGCGCGTCTCCGTCAACCTGCCTATCATGATGATCCGCTGCCCCGGTACGACCGCCCCTCGGAATTTAACCTTGTCCACCCCGGCGAAGCCCATGAACCCCCCGTCGGGAGACTGGCTCATCATGAAGTAGCTGACCAGTTGGGCGGCCGTCTCGATCATCAGCGCCCCGGGAAAAATAGGCCGCCCGGGAATGTGCCCGCGGACCCAGAACTCATCTTCCTTGAGGTCCCTGAAGCCCGCCAACTGTCGCAGCTCGGGGTCCAGGTAATACATCCCGTCGAGCTGCTGGAACTCAAAACGGTGCGGGTTGACCTCGCACACACCCTCGCGATCGGCAATTATCTTGTCCGGATCGATCAGACTCAGATCGAAAATTGGTTTTGGGGGCATGGCACTCCTTCTATCACGGCCAGAGAACCCCCCGCCGGACCAAGACGGTATCAGTACAGCGCCTCCCGGTCAATAAGAAATATGCATATGTGAGCAGCGCGGACAGACCTGCCTCACTGAAGTCCTGCCTGCCTGGCGCCAGGTAGGCAGGGAGCTGGCAGGTTTGGGATAGACTTCTCTTAACCCGCTTACGGCTCCAGGACCTCCAGGGCCTCTGCCGCCCGGCTCTTGAGCGATTTGTGCTTCGGCTGCCACGAGCTCTGGGATATCCGGCGGTAGATTCGCGCCGCTGCCTTGCCCTTGCCGTAACGGCTGAGCAACTGCGCCCGGTCCCACAGAATCCGGGCGTTCGTCGGTTCCATGTCGAAGGCCGCCGCGTAGGCCCTGTCGGCGAGATCCACGTCGCCTTCAGCGGCAAGCTGAGCGGCCAGGGCCACCCACGGCGCTGCCTCGTTGGGCTTGCTCGCCAGCGGCGTGGTGAGGTAATCCCAGGCCAGCTCGTTCTGGCCGAGGAGGCGAAGCGCCCTTGCCGCGCTGTGGCATGCGAACGTGGGATCGACGTCCAGGACCCGCCACCTGTCTGCGGCGCGGATAATGCCCGCCATGACCTCCTTCGGGGGCTGGTCCTGAAGGTCCGCCACCACCAGGCAGAGCTTTTCGTACTCGCCCATCAGGTACCCGAAGGCGGTCCGCACCTCCTGCACGTTTACCTTCTTGGGCAGGCGCCGGTACTCGATGTCAAGTGCCCGGTCGAGGCGATGGACGGCGCTTGCAGTCCGCCCACGCTTGAAGGAGACATCCGCGGCCGCCCGCCACAGCGACGCCCAACCGGCAAGACGCTCATCCGCCAGAAGCTCTGAAAGAATCCGGTCGGCGTCGGTCCAGCGATGTCCGCGCCGGTAGTAGCCGACGGCCGCCAGCTTCAGCGCCAACTCCTGCCTGCCGGATGCGCCCCTCAGGGCCATGGCCAGCACCTCCTTGCCCAATTCGCCGTAGCCGACCTGCTGACACTGGCCGGCCAGGACGACCGCCGCGAAGCGGGCCTTCTTCTCGATAAGCTCGCCCGCGGTGTCGCGTATCAGCTTTTTCCAGCCGTGCCCGCTCAAGGCATTGGCGAAGCCCTCGTCGAACACCCCCAGCAGACCATCGGCCAGCGTCTCGCTGTAGAGCTTCTTGAACCGCTCACGCCCACGCACGGTGAGTTTGTGAGAGCCGGACGTGCAAAGCGCCCGGGCCGCCTCGTAGCGAGCAATGTAGCGAAGGGCCGGGTAGCTCGCGTAACGGTCGAACGCAGCCGCCGCCTTTTCGGCGTCTTTCCAGACGCCGGCCAGGCTCTGTGCCTCGGACAGAAGCGCCCACGAGAACATGTTGGGTTCGGACCGGCCGGCATAGTCCAGCACGTCCTCGCGCCAGACGTGTCGCGTCTTGGCGGCCTTGGGCGTGTCGTCGTGCATCTTGCTGTCGTTGATCCGATACCACAGGTCGCGGAACGCGGCCAGCCGCCCGATGAAGCCCTTGCCCAGGTCACCCGCCAGCTCGCGTTTGCCTGTCTTGGCGGTCTTCCCCAGGGCGGCAAGATACTTGCCAAGCGGCCGAGCGGCCAGCTCCTTCGGCAGGGTCGGCCAGCGGCGCTGCTCGGCCAGAAGGACATAGAAGCCCGCACGCCGGTCGTCCTTCTCGATGAATCGCCTTTCGATGACGCCCTCGTTCTTCCAGATGTACCTCGACTGGCCCGGTGCCGCCGTAGCCGCAATGTATGCCAGGGCGTCCGCCTCGGACCAACTCGCGCACTTGTTGCGGTCGAGCTTCTTCGTTAGCTCGAAGTGCTTCAGCGTCCGGCGGGGCATGGGCAGGATCACGAACCTGCTCAGGTCGGGCTTGAGATCCGGCGCCTCCGCGGACGTGAGGCGATATTCCCGCTCGGAGAGCACCTTTCCTTCGCCGCTGACCACCTTGACCAGGCCGTCCTTGCCGTACGTTATGCGACCGATCACCTTGCCTTCCGGCATGACGACCACCCGGCGTTCGGCCAGGCGGCCCTCCTTGGCGAAGACCAGGTGGATTTCGACGTACGTGGCCCCCTTGCCGTCTTCCGTCTTGCGGTCCCTGGCCCCCAGCGGCGTGATGGCCACGATGCGCTGCTCCCTCAAGGTGACGTCCGCCCCGACGGCCAGGTCATCCGCCGGCAGCACCAGCCACGGAATCAGGTCGATCAGGTCGGCGCGGTGGAAACGGCTGACCTTTCGCACCGCCCCAAGCCCGATCTCGTCGTAAAGATGCAGCAGGCGACGCCCGTCACAGATAACCCGCTCCGACAGGCCGGCGGAACAGACGCGGGAATAGGCGTATCGCCCGACCCCGTCGAAGGTTATGACCAGACCGCCCTTTTCGGACCCGCTGCCCAGGCTCAGTTTCTGCCACCCGGCCGTCTGCGCGGTGACGATGAGCTTTCTGGCCTCGGGATCGACACGGCCCCGCTTTGGGCGGGCATCCTGGGGGGCTTCTGCCTCGAGGGCCGCGAGGATGTCGGCGGTGGTTGCGTTCAGGGCAGGCGCGTAGACGGTGAGGTTGGTGAAGTAGTCCTTTTGTCCGGTGAATCTCGGCCTTTGGTAGAGTGCCCTGGTCACCCTCATCGATGGCGCACTCGGCTGATAGTAGGCAGGGCGGTGGGTGTCCAGTCCCCTGGCCTTACGAAGCTGGGCGAGCAGGTCGACGATCTTCTCGTGATTCTCCCCCGTCTGGGTGATTACCAACTGGTCTCCCATCTCCGCGATGCCGACCTCGTTGACGTTCTGCCATGAGTCGGGAGCTACGGTCACTTTGAACATATCGATGAGATTGTCGACGAGTGCCTGCCGCCCGACCGAACGGGATTTGGTGAGGATAAGGTCACGGACGTCGTATACCCGCACGATGGTCTTGGTGGCCAGGTCGTCATCGGTGGCGATCGAGATCACCCCCCCATCCACTACATAGCCGAGCGGGGCCGCCGCCCCCACATCCTCAAGGACAACTCGCAGGACCTTCTCAAGAGTCACTTCCTGAAGATGGACATTAACGGTTGTGGCCTTGGTGATTCCCGCGGCGTTCAGGGCAGAGTACTTCATGTGGATGCTCACGCCCGAGATGTCCCGCAGGAACTGGATTACATCTTCCAGCTCGATATCGTCGAAGTCGACCTCGCGGATGGTCTCCTTGAGGCGCTCGCGAACCCTGCGGTCCGCCTCGCTTTCGAGGCCGGCCGCCACGTTGAACCTGCTCCGCAGCGCCGTGATCTCCTTCCAGTCACGGGGATAGGTCAGTTCACTCCACCACGGTATCTCAGAACGCCTGGCTTCCCAGGCAGACCAGCCGCCTTTGCCTTTGAACCGCCTTACATCGCCGTCGAACCCGCCGCCGGAGTCGTCGTTTCGCTCCCCCCGATCCGTCCCGCCCGTTTCCGGGCCCCTGAACTGCGGGATGCGGTTGACCAGATCACGGACGTCGTATATCCGTATGACGCTCCCCGCGGTCAGGCTGCTGTCCCAGCCGTCACCCCCGGGAAAGTCCGATTCTTCCTGCTCCCGCGTGATAAGGATCCTGGGCGTGACGAGGATCATCAGGGTGTCGTCGTCACGCGCTGTCCCGCGGTTGTTCCACAGGCGGTTGAGAATCGGGATCTTGCTGAGCACGGGCACACCCACGTGCCTTGCTTGCTGGATGGAGTCGGAGGAGTCGAATGTCCAGCCGCCCAGTTGCAGCCCCCCGTCGAAAAGCGTGATGTCGTTGCCGCCGATAAACCCCCTGTTCGCGTGGCCGCCGAGCAGCAGCGTCCCGCCGTCGGGGACGTAGACAGGCGTGTCAAGCGAATAGTAGAACCCACCGGTGCGTATCTGGGGCCGCAGCGTCAGGGTTACGTACCGCCGGTCGCCTGAGATTGTCCCCCCCACATCCAGCATCGTGCCGCCGCTGAGGTTAATCCCGCCGCTTCCAGAGTTAGTCACCCAGTTGGTCAAACCGTTAATGTACAGCGTGTTGGTGTTCCAATCCTGCTCGGGAAGGAACCTGAGCTCGCGACGGATGATGCGGCTCTGGGTGACCGCGTTGTTGAAGCTCACCGGGACTACGGCAGTGATGTCACCCGTCGTTAGCGCGAGCTCACCGCCGCTCAGTTGCACGCGGTCCTGGCCCGGCGAGGCGAGCATGAAATCGGCGCCGCCGTGATACGACGGCATACTGCCTGAGCGGTCTAACACGTAGTCGACCACGTACGGCCACCGGCCGTTCACGTACGCCCGCTGTCCGTTGAATAGCGTTATTCGCGGGGCGGTGAGCCTGCCCCACAAGTCGTAGGCCTGTGCATCATTCATCAGAAAGCTCACCTGGCCGTCATCCAGGAACGGACTCATCTGCGATTTACCCAGAGGCCTGTCGTGGCGCATCCCATAGGTGTAGCCGCCCCCGACCACGTCTTTTTCGCCCTGGAGGATAATGAACTGTGACAGGGTTTCTTTCTTCTCCGCTGCCCAGCGGCTCTTGGGATCAAGGACCAAGACCCTTTCGACCTCTTCCAGGGCCGTCTCGAACCTGCGCCCGGACATCAACGCCTTGGCGCGTTCGGTCAACGTGGAGATCTTGCGTTGTTCTTGCTGCTGTTGGCGCGCGCTGCGCTCAGACCCCAAGCGCCGCATTTCGCGCAGATGTTCCTTGCCGCGAACCGCTGCCCACTTCTCGTGCTGCATTGCCACATACTTGATCTGGCCCTCGATCTTGGCCCGCTTGGTATCGGAGCTCTTGGGGGTGTACCGCTCCATGTTGGCAACGAGGATGTCCATCGCCGCCTGGGCGGAATCGGCACTGGCCTCGAAATCTTCCGACCTCTTGGCTCGGGTCAGGAGCTCGTTGGAGTTCGACAGCGCCTTGTTGATTTCCAGGTTCGTCTGCTGCGGTGCAATCCGGCGGCGCCGCTCGAGTCGTGTGGCAGGTGCGGCACGTCCGTCGTCCCACGCATAATAAAGGTACGGAATGGTCCCCTGCGGTATGCCCCCTCTGGCGGCCAATGTCTTCAGCAGGTCGGTATCAGGCCCGGTTGTAGCGTGCTTGCCCTCACCCAGCGGTGGGCGCTCGCCCTCAGGCCGGCCGTAGACCTCCACCTCGGTGTAGATGTTCTCATCGCCGGACGTGCCGCCCCTGCTATACAGCCGCACGTAGCGGCCCTTCACGCCGGCGGTGGGGATGATCTTGCCCTGGTTGGTCTCGATCCACTCGTGATCCTCGCCCAGGCCAAGCCCTGAGCTGTTGTCGTGGTCGTTGTTGAAGACCGTCTTGTTCTCGATGAAGTGCTCGTCGTTGCTCACCTGGGCCACCACGTCCCGGAACACCTGCGGCGTGCGGTGATCGTGCCACACCACAACCGCGAATATCTCGCTGACAGCCCCCAGGTCGATCTGCACGTGCTGCTTGCCCGGGCCAAGCTCCACAAAGCTGCCGTCCAGCGCCTCCTTGTCGCCGTCGGTGATGTACTCCAGCTCGCCGATGTTCGGCTCGTCGTCGCTGCCCGTGATCGTCTTGCCTTTGGCCAGGTTCCTCACGCCGATCGGCACGTACAGGGGCTTATCCGGCTTGGGACCGCCCGGCGGGAAGTTGTCGGAGCGTAGGGTCTTCGGCGTGCCGATGAACCGCGCCGTGGGCAGGACCGTCTTGAGCGCGGCCATCCCGGGGGGTGGCGGCTTGGCGGGGCCCTTCGTCACACCGAGCGAGGTAGCCGGGGCCGTGGCCGGCACCGCAGCCGCAGCCCGCGCCGCATCCGGTGCCGCACGCCGCGCCTGTGCGTATACGGGCGGGTGCAGGAAGCGTTTCCTGACGCGGACGAAGACCCTCTTCAGCACATCCTCTTGCCACGCGAACTCATCCTTGGCGAGGGTTTTCTTTTTCTCGCGCGGGCGGACTTTGAGCGGCTCGTGGACGACGGGGATCTTCGCGGGGCAGGGGTACAGAGCCCAGTGATCCTTGCGCCCGCGGTCGACCCTGTACCGCTTGTACATCGCCTCGTTTTCCAGCACCAGCAGCGAGGTAAACGGCGACATCACGTACATCGCCTTGCTCAGCTTGACGATCTTTCCGTGGTTCTTTTGGGCATCCTCAGCCAGCATGCGGTCTATCTCGAGCCTGGCCCAGATTCTCGGCAGGTAGTCCGCCTTCGGCGCGACGTTGCGAACGGGCGCGGTGGCCGACCATTCCTTGCCGTCGACCAGGCCCGTGACGGTAACCGTCCGCGGCAGCTCGTGGCCCTTGGCCACCCGCAGGATCGCGCAGACCTGCTCGCCGTGGGCGGCCGAATCGTTGTGGCAGAGAAACTCACCGCCCGTCCACGGGGGCGCCGCTTCCACGCGGACGTTCAGCAGGCGAGGTGTATTGAGAGTGGACACCAGATCGAACGCGCGCCAGGAGATGTTCTCGTCGGGATTGATCTGGGTGTAATACCCGCCGGTGGCCGCGGCGGCTGCCTTCATGAAGCTTCGCGACCATCGCTTGCCGACGCCCACCCCCACGTACTTGGCCCCGGCCGGCAGGCGGGCCAGAAGCGACTTCTGGTCGCGGGCGCCAAGCACCGGCATCCCCGCGCCCACGTGCACCAGGTGCGCGTTGTCCGCCAACTTGCACAAGTCGCCCGCTACCGCCAGCCCCTGGCCGAGATCCAACGCGCCGATGAGGTGCGTGTTGTCGAGGAAATCCAGGGCCGCGGCGATGCGACCCGGCGAGACGGGCATCGGGCCATGCGAGCCGGTGGCGAAGATTCTTGCCCTTGTTGCGGCCGTGACGAGGGAGAAGGTATCGTCGTGCTCGGCGCCTTGGAGAATGCCCCGGACAACTTCGATCTGCGCGCGGGCCAGCAGCGGATCGCGGTCGGCGGAAGATTCAAACAGGAACACCCAGTGTCGATTCCGGCGCCGTTCGACCGCTGGCAGATTGGGCTGATATCGCAGCATGAGGTACTCACTTGCCTCGTGGACGGCGGATGAGAATACGGCTTCGCCGCCGCGGCCGGCCTCGCCCGTCGGGTCCATCAGGTCCAGGACCACGTCCGCGTCGGGCTTTATGTTCTCGGCGCGGGCGGTGAGTATCAGGTCGGCGGCCTTGGTGGATTCTGTCAGCTTGTGCGAGTTGCACTGCCACGGCGTGGTTGCCCCGCCCCTTACGAGTGCCCGGAACGACCACTTGCCGACGTTCTGCATGGTGTGCCCGGCGGGGAAGCGATACGACGTCTGGCCGTACAGCACGGGCAGCTTCTGCGTGTAGCTCAGGATGATGCGTTTTTCTCTGCGTGCGAACAGCGGGAAGATCCGCATCTTGAAGGTCGTGCCGTCGATCCACTCGAGCAGGGCGGGGTCCTGCATTTTATGGACGATCGACTCGTACACCGCGCGCGCGCGGTCCCGCTCGACCATGCCGCCCTCGTTCAGCTTGCCCTCGACGTACATGGCCAGTCGCGACAGCGACGCATCAGGCGGCAGCGGGAAGTAGAACGTCCCCTCAAGCCGGCGCTGCGTGTGGTTGAAGTACGTCTGGTCGATCGTCGTCCGCGCGAAGCCGTCTTCTATGTGCACGTCGACGTGGAACTTCCGCAGCGACAGGTTTACTTCCTGGCCGTTCGGATCCAGGATCACCAGCGCCCCGCCGGCGCGCCGGCTCTTGGGCACCAGGGGCGATTCGGCCGCCGCCATCAGGTCCTCCGTCCAGTCCAGCACATGCGTTGCGCGGGGCAGGGCAGTGGGCGTGTCGTCGTCGCCGCGCAGCTGCTGCCCGGCATAGAGCAGGCCGCTCAGACCGCTGACCCTCGCCTTGCCCTGGGTGACGCACACGGCGGTCTTGCCGCCCGAGACGGTCACGGCCAGGCGAGTGCCCACGGCAACCACCTCCCGCGTGGGGGTGTGGATAACGAACTGTTCACGCCGGCCCGTCGGGTTCGCGGCTTGCGGCGAGACCTCGACGTATACCTCGCCCTTCCGCAGCGCGATGCGCCGGTGGGCGGTCACCACAACTTCCGTATCCTGATTCACGTACAGAACCGACCCATCCGCCAGCACCACCCGCCGTCGCTGCCGCGCGCGGGTCCGCACGACCGCGCCGACGTCGACCGGTTTGGGCGCCCGCGATGCAGGCCGCCCGCGGGCCGTCAGCTTGCGCGCCACCATCGCCGGATTCCCCAAGAGCTCCCCGCGAGCCGGCGGGGGCACGACCGCCTCGGTCACGCGCTCGGCCCTTCTGACGACCGGCCGAGGCTCTTCCCTGGCGATGCGGGTGGCCACGAAGGCGACCAGCAGCGCCGCGGCTGCGGCGAGCGGGCCCCACCGCATCAGCCCGCGGCCCACGAGCTTCAGCGTGCGTTGCCGACGGGCGCGTCTGGCGGCCTCGTTGCGGGCGGCCGACAGCATGTCCGCAACCACTCGCTCGGCGAACTCGCCGTCGGGCATCTCAGGCTCGTATGCCCGCCCGATCAGACGCTCGATGTTGATCTCGCCGATCGAGTGGGGCTTGTCCATACGCTCGGATTGTTCGTATTCTTCTTTCATGGCAAATCCTCGCAATCGCCTGGAAGATCTCAGGTGGTCGGTTCCATCGGCAAGTTGTTGGCCAGGGCAAGGAAGGTGGCGCGGAAGGCCTCGCGGGCGCGTGTCAGCATCGACTCTGCCGCCTTTGCGGACGTTCCCAGGGCGGCGGCGATATCTCGCACGCTCTTGCCCATGACGTACTTTGCCTCGAGCACCTGGCCGTAATGGTGCGGCAGTTGGGCCATGGTGGCGTTGACCATTTCGCGGGTTTCGGTCCTGGCCAGCAGGTCGCTGCCGAAGGGCTGGGATTCCAGCATCGCGTACAGGGAAAGCAGCTGCTCGTCCATTTTTGTCCAGAAATTCGCGATATCCACGGCGGGTTTCTCACGGGCGAGCACCCGGCGGATCTCGTTGCGGGCCAGGCCGGTCAGCCACGGGAAGATGTCTCCCCGGGCGCGCTGCGGATCGTAATCGCTCAGGCGGCGGATCGCCCCGAGCAGCGTCTCCTGGACCACCTCTTCGCAAAGGTGGTGATTCCTGCCCACCCTGTAAAGACAGAAGTGATAGAGGGGCTTGAGGGCTGCCTCGGCGAGGCGTTTTACGGCGTCGGGATCGCCCGCCAGTGCCCGACGCCACCAGGAAGCGTCATAGGTAGACCGCAAGTCCGGATCTCCTTTCGCCGCAGGCTCCCCCGGCCACGCCTGCGTGAGTCTCGTCCCCGCCCCCAGCCGCAGGGGCAGGGCGCACCCTGTATGGACTTATGTAAGTACAGCGGGAATATCCTTCGAAGGAAAACAAAAAAAACCCCCGCAGGCCCGCCAAACACCCCATACGCGGCCTCACTCCGGCGTGACCTGCTCGCCCTGGCGATAGAAGCGGTTGGCGAAGAACGACTCAACAGTTATCAGGACCAGCAGGATCAGCAGGATCGGCATGGCCAGGTCCAGGGGCCGCGTGACCACCCGCTGCTTGTGGGCAATCTCGTTGGCCGAGCGTGCGATCAGCACCGAATCGGTCGGGAACATCGCCGTCACCTTCACCGGCTCGATGGGGGTCAGGTCGCTTTCGCCGGCCGCTGGATTCACGCTGAAGCCCCGCAGCACGCTCTGGTCGCCCGCGGAAAACCGCAGCGTCCAGGGGCCCACCTCGTCGGCAAGGAGCGTCACCGTACGCCCCTGGATGCTCGCCGGGGCGGGCACCTCGCCCGGGCTGGACGGCTTCTTGACGGTGACAACGGCGGTCCCCAGCGACCGAGGGAACGGCAACGTAAGGCTCTTGCCCCAGGGATAGGAGCTCTTTATATCCGTGCCGCCGGCCAGCAGACGAATAGCCTGCTGCACGAGGATCGGAAACTGACCCAGCCGCGCGAGGTTGGAAAAGCTCCTGCTGGGGGAGAAATTCCAGATGAGGACGGAGCCGTGTCCCATGGTTCTCAGGACGATTGCGGGCGCGGCGTCGGTGTATCGCAGGAGGACGTTTGCGTCTTCGGCCGTGGCCTGCACGGCGAATCGCCGGCGGCACATTACCTCGGAAAGCGGGGGGTTATCCTTCTCGGCGAAGGGCGCGAGCATCGGGTGGCTGGTCTGCTCGAGCCGCCAACCAACCGGCTTATCGAGCATCTCCAGCGACTTCAGCGACACCGGTATCAGGCGCTGCGCCTCGGGGGTGTTGTATGCCTGCGGGGACACGAGCGGCCCGATCACGACCCACAGGTGGCCGCCGCGGCCGACAAACTCCGCCAGCAACTTCCACTGCTCCTGCCCCAGCGAGGCCACGTCGGTCAGGACCACAACAGCGACGTCGGTGAGCTTCTTGGCATCGAGCCGGTCCGCGGCAACAGTCTGCCTCCGGACCCATCCGCCCTCGGCACCTCTGCCGGCAGGCGCTATGGCGTTGGCCATCAGGAAGCTCGTCTCGTCGCCTCGGCCGATCGTGGCTGGATCGCGAACAATGAGCACCTTGGCAGGGGCGCCCACCAGCAGCGTGAAATGCCGAACGTTGTCCATATCGAGCGGGTCCTTCTGGGAAAGCAAGACCTTTCCGTGAACCACGCCCTGGCGTTTGGGCTTGATCGTCAGCGCCACCGCCTTGGAATCGCCGGCCTTCAGGGCAAGCGACTGATGGTCCACGGCCTGGCCGTCAAGCTCCAGGCGAACGTCAAAATCCCCGCTCAAACGCGAACTGCGAAGCAGCGTCTCGACCGTCGCCTCAACCCCAACGGGCATTTTTGTGGCGCCCAGCCGCAGGTCGCCGAGCGAGACGTTTGCCCCCTCGCCGCCTGCGCAGTCCAGGATGGCGAAATCGATCTCGTCATCGGTGACGATGCCGGATCCGTCTCGCCAACTTTCAGCCGTCATGTCCGAAAGCAGGCAGATCTGCTTTCGTGGCAGATCCATGCCCTGATCGTCATCTGTGAGCATGGCAACGGCCCGGGCCATTGCCGGCGCGACCGACGCCGGGGAGAAGGTTTCCTTGACGTCGGCAATCTGCTGGGCGGCGAGCTCCAGGTCCGCAAGGAACGATCCGCCGGTTGCGGGGTTGGCGGTGGTTATAACGGCAACGCGCGAGCGGGCGGGCAGCGATTCGATGACCTGCTGCGCAAATCGCTTTCCGTGGGACAGCAGAGTCTGCCCGCTCCAGCGATAGCCCATTGATGCGCTGTTGTCCACCACGAACACGGTGGCCACGGGCAGCGACCGGTCCACCTCGCTCCGCCAACTGGCAAGCCGCGGACGGGCCATCAGAAACGCCAGCACCAGTATCGCCAGAATACGCAACAGAAGAAGAATCAGGTGCTTCAGCTTCAGCTTGCTTATGTGAGCCCGGTGAACCTTCTTCACGAACTGCAGGGGAGGGAAGTCAATCTCCCGCGGCTTGGTCTTCATGATCAGATGAATGATGACCGGCGCGATGGCGGCCGCTCCGGCAGCCAGTATCCCGCCGAACAGGAATGTCACGGGCAATGGCATCGGCTGTATTCAATCCTTATAAAGGGCCCACCCACCGATGTTGACAGCATTGGGCCGCATGGGGATCATTATATACAATATATGCGATGAGGGCAGCTTCCGGGGATCACCTAGCAAACAACCGGCAGGATTTGGGTCTCAACTTCGTCTGCGAACGGCGCAAAGCCCTTGGGGCAGTTCTTACGGAGAAGTTTCAGATCAGCCTTTTCGGCCACAGCGGCATACTTGGACGCCAAGCCGCGCTTGCCGCCGAAGATGGCTCCTGCAACATCCTTGGGATGGCGGCCGGTTCCTTCCTTTCCGTCCAGCTTCTCGGGGTCCGCACGGCACTGGTTGTGATCGCCACCTGCGCTACGCACGGCTTTGGGATCAGTTATCATCCAGGCGTCGAATGCCTCGACGGGCGTGCCGACGGCGCAAGGAGGATACTCCTGACCGGCTAGCGCATCGCGTCCCTGACGGAGGGCCTGGACCCTTTCGCTGTCCGGTTTGGCGTCTCTGTCTATGACCACCGCGAGGGCCGCGAATCCATCTCGCCTTGCCTGGCGGATGGCGCGGATGACCTTCTTGCCGAACTTCTGCCCGCGGGTGTGCACGGCGCGGACGTCCTTGAATCTGAAGCACGTATACGCGACTTCTTGGGGATCCTCAAGCAGACGTTGGACGAGTCTGGGCAGCGCAGGAAGAGAATCCAGCGAAAGTGCTTGCCCGAGCTTCCCACCAAGTTCGTGCTTGCCCTCCCCGTAGACCGCGATACCGAGCGCACTCACCCCCCCGCCCCCTGCTTGGCCACTACCTCGGCTTCATCGAGCTCCGTCCATATCTCGCCTGTCATGAAGTGCTTCTTGAGATCGTCCACCTCCGGATAGCCGGAGAGCTTAACAGCATTCACGGCCCCATCTTCTCTCTTGGCAAACACCCTTACTTCCTCCGGCTCCACGCAATCCAACAAATACGGCGAGTGCGTGGTCATGATGACCTGTACGTCCTTATTCTGGCAAAGATCGCGAAGGGTAACGACGATCTCCTTCAAGCTGGCATGGTGCACTCGACTCTCGGGTTCCTCGAGCAGGAGAATCTGGGGAGGATCAGGTTCATGCCTCAGGGCTATGTATGCCAGAGACAACATGACCCCGTCCGAAACAGAGGCTGCAGGAAGCCTCTTGTTATAGGGTGTGTGAAAGTTAACCACGTAGGCGACATCACCAGCTCCGGGAACCTTGTCTATGGTTATCTTGGAATAGTTGGGGAACCTCTCATAAAATTGCTGCTCAAGGCTTGCGAACGCGCTTCGGTCTTGTCTCAGGATGTCGTCCAAGAACGTCGGGAAGCCAAGCCCCGTAGATCCGAGCTTGTACATATCTCCCGACTGCTGGCTGGGCTGTCGAAGAGCATCTGGATCAAAGTGATAGTACCCCGCTTTTCCTATTACCTCGGCAAACCACTGCTTCTTCCAGTCCGCATTCAAGTGGGCTCCTTGATCCGGCGCCTGCTCAACTCCCTCCATCCGACTGACGAAACTCGTACCATCGCTGCTCTTGACTTGTAGAGACGCCCAATCCAGTCGCGGCTCCCGCGATTCCTTCGAACCTTGTATTTGGATTGCGATTGGGGAGGTCGATATGCCTCGCCAGAAGTTAACCTCTCCCATGGTGAGCCCGATTTCATCGGCCAAGTTGCCCAATGGCAACACGGCATTCGGAGGAGCCACAGCCGTTATCATCACAGCCTGAAGAAATGCCGTTTTGCCGCTGTCGTTCAGCCCGATGAGGACGTTGAAGGGCCCCAACTCGATGTCGAAGTCCTTGAAGCACTTAAAGTTTTCTATGTGTACCTTCTTTATCATTGCACATTTCCCTGACGTGCAAATCGCGCCCACAACGCGTCGATCCGCGAGTATTGTAACCCATGTTGATATCGACGTCTAGGAGACTTTCCCGGGAGGGGCTGCCGACAGTTTTCGACCCTACGAACATTCTCACGTATAATGACAGCAGCTTCCGGGATATCCAGCCATGACGAACATACATATTGAGCAGGGCGATCTGACCGCGTGCACCGCGGACGCCATTGTGAACGCGGCCAATAACGACCTGGTGCTCGGCGGCGGCCTGGCCGGCGCCATCCACAGAAAGGGCGGCGGCGAGATACAGGCCGAGTGCGACGCCCACGGGCCCGTTCAGGTCGGCGGGGCCGCGATAACCACCGCCGGACGCCTGCCGGCAAAACATGTGATTCACCAGGCATCCATGCGCCTCGGCGGGCGGACCACGGCCGAGGCCCTGCGAAGCTCAACGCGGGCGGTGCTGAAGCTCGCCGAGCAGAACGACGTCCGCACGCTGGCATTTCCCGCCACGGGCACCGGCATTGCGGGCTTTGACCTGCGGCAGTGCGCCGAGATCATGCTCGACGAGGTCCGAAAGCACATCGACGCGGGGACCAGGCTGACCGACGTCCACTTTGTGCTCTTCGACGACAACGCCCGCGGCGTGTTTCAGGATGTCCACGAGGCTTTACAGGGACCTGCATAAGTCGGATAATGGTGGAACGATGGTTCGAAGGCGCTCAATAGTCGCAGCCTGTGCGTGCACGCTGGCCGCAGCGATGTTGCTGGCCGCCCCCGGCGACAAGCCCAAAGCCAAGCCAACCACCAAGCCGGCGAGCAACCTGGATTACTGGCTCTCGCAGGCCAAGCCCACAACCAAGCCGGCCACAACCAAACCGGCCGGAGGCGCCGCTGTAAACCCGTTCGCCAAGAAGGCGGGCTTCCGGCGCGAAGATGCGCTTCCGGGCGTAATGGAGCTGAGCGACGGCACGCAGATCGCCGGCGCCGTCTACGGCACTCGCGAAAAGCCGTACTCCGTCTGGGTGGAGAAGGAGAAGCGTTGGCGCCGGATTCCCCTGATCTCGGTGCTGAGCATTACGGCCGTTGTCGTGGGCGAGCGGATGGAGCTGGAGTGGCGGTGGAAGGAGATGGGCGCTCCGGAAAGGGTCTACACCGGCCGGAAATATCCATGGCGCAGGTTCCTGTGGAAGTTCCACCTGATCGACGGCAGCTACATCACCGGCGCCGTCAAGGGCCAGCCCATCTGGGCGGAAACCCAGAGCCAGACCAGCGGGCCGTGGCTCCTCAACGAGCGGTCCAAGGGGCCAATGGGCCAGACATTGAAGGATCTCCTGTACGTCAAGCAGGTGATAATTTCGCGGAAAATGATGGAGTTTGTGCAGGCGGATCAGCAGAAAAAGGGCGCCAAGTAAGCCAATAATCCCGGCCTCGGGGGAAGAACCACAATTGCCGGTGATGCAAATTTCCGTTTCGGCCGCCGTTCGGTCCGTTTTACTTCTAAACTTACACACGCGACAAGCCGACAGAAATAATCAGCTTAGGCTTGACAAGGCCGTCTTCCGGGGTGGATTATGTTCGGCCTTTGCGGCTGGCGGCTGCGCTGCGGGTGTCGCGCGGTCAGGCCAACGAGATCACGGCATTATGACTAAGGTTATAAAATCCCGTGCCAAGCGGTCGGCAAAGAAGGCGGGCAAGCGTCCAGCCGCCCGGGCTGGTTCGTCGAGGGCGGGCCTCGGCAAGATGCTGGTGGTGGTTGAGTCTCCGGCGAAGGCCAAGACCATAAACAAGTACCTTGGCAAAGATTATATCGTGCGTGCCTCGATGGGCCACGTCCGCGACCTTCCGGCCAGCGAAATGGGCGTGGACGTTGAGAACGACTTTGCTCCGACCTATCAGAACCTGGCCAGCAAGGAAAAGATCCTTCGCGAGCTGAGCAAGTACGCCAAGGCGGCCCCCGAGGTTTTCCTGGCGACCGACCTGGACCGCGAGGGCGAGGCAATTGCCTGGCATCTGGCCGAGAGTTTCGGTCTGCCGGGGAAAAAGATCCACCGCGTGGTCTTCAACGAGATCACCGCCTCGGCGATCCGTGCGGCCTTCGCCGCGCCGCACGATATCGACATGAACAAGGTCAACGCGCAGCAGGCCAGACGAATTCTCGACCGGCTTGTCGGTTACGAGCTGTCGCCACTGCTGTGGCGGAAGGTTGCCGCGGGCCTGTCGGCCGGTCGCGTGCAGACGGTCGCCCTGAAGATTATCGTCGAGCGCGAGCGGGAGATAGAAGCCTTCATGCCGGAAGAATACTGGCGGATAGGTTCGATCTTCACTCCCGACCTGGGTGCGGCCGGCGATATCGCACGGCAGTGGCGAGAGCTGCTGGCCAAGCGTGACAGCAAGGACCACGGGCCCACGCAGGAGACCCAGAGGCAGTTCCTGCGCAAGCAGAATGCGTTCCAGGCGGAGCTGGCCCGGTGGAAGGGCAAGAAATTCCGGTCGGATAACGCTGACGATGCACTTGAGGTGATGGAGGCCCTGGGCATTACGGTGAAGGCTGTCGAGCGGACGGAGGACCCTGAGGGCAAGGGTCCGGCGGCCAACCTTGTACACGTGGCCACGGCCGCGGGCAAGAAGGCCTCGCGGTTCACGATAACCGATCTCCAGCAGCGTGAGCGCCGTTCGAACCCTCCGGCGCCGTTCACCACGGCGGGCCTTCAGCAGACGGCGGCGATCCGCCTGCACTTCAGCGCTTCGCGGACAATGCGCGCCGCACAGCAGCTCTACGAGGGCATCGACATACCCCAAGAGGGCAGCGTCGGGCTGATCACGTACATGCGGACCGACAGCATGCGCGTCTCCAGCGAGGCCATCGGGCGTGTGCGCAGCCTGATTGCCGACTCATTCGGCCAGAAGTACCTGCCGGAAAAGGCCAGGCATTTTGCGTCCGGCCCGCGCGCCCAGGAAGCCCACGAGGCCGTCCGACCCACCGACGTGACGCGGACACCCCAGCAACTCCGCTCCAGCCTCAAGGGCGACCAGTTCAAGCTCTACGAACTGATCTGGCAGAGGTTTGTCGCCTGCCAGATGATGCCGGCTGTCTGGAGCGTCACCGATGTGACGATCACCGCCGAAACCCCAGCAGGGCTGGCAGAGTTCAAGGCCATCGGACGGAGACTGGCCTTCGACGGGTATCTCAAGGTCGTGGGCCTGCCCCATGGCGGCGACCAGACCCTGCCCGAGCTCACCAGTGGCCAGCAGGTGGCGCCGGTGGACGTCACGCCCACGCAGCACTTCACCCAGCCCCCGCCGCGCTACACCGAGGCATCGCTGATAAAGGCGCTTGAGGCTGACGGCATCGGGCGGCCCAGCACCTACGCCAGCATCATCCAAACCATCCAGAGCCGCCAGTACGCCCGCCTCGAGGACCGTTCCTTCCATCCCACGCACCTCGGCATGGTGGTCACCGACAAGCTGGTCAAACACTTCCCGCAATTGTTCGACGTGCACTTCACCGCCGACATGGAAGACCAGCTCGACCGGATCGAAGACGCCAAGGCCGACTGGGTCCGCGTGCTCAAGAAATTCTACGGCCCGTTCAGCAAGACGCTGAAGAAGGCCGCAAAGAATATGGTCCACGCAAAGGCCGAGACCCAGCCGAGCGACCACAAGTGCGAGGAGTGCGGCAAGCCCATGGTCTATCGCTTCTCGAAGACCGGCAGGTACCTTGCCTGCACGGGCTATCCGGAATGCAAAGAGACCCACCCCGTGGACAAGGACGGCGAGAGGATCCGGACCAAGCTCACGGATGTAGCCTGCCCCAAGTGCGGCAAGTCGACGGCCCTGAGGGAGGGGCGATACGGGCCGTTCCTCAGCTGCTCCACGTACCCGGAATGCGACGGTGCGGTCAACCTCAACCGCAAGGGTCTTGTGAAGCCGCCGTCGCGCCCGCCGCTGGAGGTTGAGCTTCCGTGCCCGAAGTGCGAGGCGCCGCTGTATCTGCGGCGCGGGGCCCGCGGCCCGTGGCTGGGTTGCTCGAAGTTCCCAAAGTGCCGCGGGCGCCAGGCCTGGAAGACGCTGGGCGACGATCAGACCAAGTCGCTCGAGCGGAAGCTGAAGGCCTTCGAGAAGACCCAGCCCCTGCCGGTCCTGAAAGACCTGCGCGGCAAGCCCATCCCACCCGGCTACACGCCGCAGGAAATCCCCGAAGAAGACAGTCCTTCGGCCCCCCCTAACCCAGCGGGCAAAGGCCAGTAGCCGGCCCCCCCACGTCTAATCCGCCATGCGTCTGCGTCCGCCACAGCGGGTTAGATGTCCCCCACACGCAGGAACCGAACCGCGTCGGCGGCTATGTGCGGCATCGTGCCGTCGATACGAATAGTCACGCTGCCCGTGCCGGCCGTAAAGTCGTACGTCCCGATCACATTCCACTGGCCGCCGTTGGTCGACTCGTCCACG
>SDBT01000337.1_pt1 | contig 72035 bp, 65 predicted proteins | sample 2277101 | NCBI WGS metagenome assembly SDBT01 (sample SAMN10404973, study PRJNA504765) | marine sediment metagenome | isolation source: marine sediment core GS10_PC15, 103 cmbsf | place: Arctic Ocean: Southern Knipovich Ridge | collected 2010
CGAGGCCAACGAGGCCGACGATCTATACGCCGCGGCGGCCAGCAGTCTGAAACAGCGGCAATTCAAGGTCGCCATCGAGGAGTTTCAGACCTTTCTGACGAAGTACCCCAGCCACTTGAAAGCCGATGCGAGCATCTTCTACTTGGGCGAGGCCTTGCATCGCTCGGGCGACTACGCCGAGGCGGGGCCCTACTATCGGCAATATCTTACCCGAATGCCGCAAGGAAAATTCGCGACCGCGTCGTTGCTTCGCTTGGGCGAGGCGGCCCATTTCATCGGCAATGCCGAGGTGGCGAAAACGGAACTCGAGCGATTTCGGGCGAAATATCCGACCGACCGGCTGAATGCCTACGTGTTGCTCTACCTGGGCGAGATTGCATTGCAGGAAGACGACGCAGCCTCGGCGGCCAAGATCCTTCGCCAGGGGTTGACGACTTTTCCTCAGAGTTCGGTTCGCGACGACTATCGATATCGACTGGCCCAGGCGCTGAAGCAGCAGAAGCGACTCCAGGAGGCGGCCGACCTGTATGGGCTGGTCGCGCAGACACCCGGGAGCCGGCTGGCCGACAACGCGATATACGAATTGGGGGTATTGGAGTATGCTCGGCGCGATTTCGCGGCCGCCGCCGAGGCGCTTGCGGCCTTCGGGAGCGAACCGCTTTTGGATAGCCCCCAACGCCCCGAGGCCCAATTGATCCTCGGTTGGGCACTGGTCGAGTTGGAGCGGCTCGACGAAGCCAAGACGCTGTTCGAGGGCCTCGTTTCCAACGAGCAACACGCGATAACGGCCCAATTCTGGCTCGGCGTCGTCCTTCGGCAGCAGAAGGACTGGGTCGCGGCGGGCAAACAGTTCGACGCGGTAATCGCTGCTGCGCCGGCCGGCAACAAGTGGATCGACGACGCAATCTACGGCAACACATGGGTGTCCTTGGAAGCGAAGGACCACGAAGCGGTCGAGCGACATGCGGCGGAGTTCGAGAGTCGGTATCCCGAGAGTCCGATCCTCGACGACGTGCGGCGCATGCTTGCCGAATCGTTGCTGTATCGCCACGAGTTTGCCGAGGCGGTCAAGCTGCTCGAGCCGTTGGCGACCGCGGGCATCCTCGACGCGAAGGGGCTTCAGGACCACTATCGTCTGGCCGAGTGCTACAACGGCTTGGGGCGCCATGAAGACGGCCTGGCCGCGCTGTTGCCCGTCCTCGACGCGGCCAAGCCGCCGCTGTTGCTTGATGCCCAACTCCTGCAAGGATCGTTGCTGGCCGGGGCGGGCGATTACACTGAAGCGAAGGCCGTTTTGACGAAGTTCCTGGCGACCGATCCGACGGGCGACGCCTTGGTGCGTGCCCGGGGCGAGTTGGCTATCTGCGAGGCTCGTAGCGGCCGGATTGCCGACGCCCAAATCGCGCTGGACCAATTGGTTCGCGACCATGGCGAACACCCGCTGATGGAATCGATTATCGAGCAATTGGCCGAGGCGGCTCTCGCGGCCGGCAAGACAGCCGCGAACGAGGCCGATCGCCAGCGTTGGATCGGATGGTCGACCGAACTGTTCGGCCGATTGAAGACCGAGGGCCATTCCGACGACAGCCAACAGAAGGGGCTCTCCGGGATCGCATGGAGTCAATGGGAAGCGGGCGAGTTGGAAAAAGCGGCCGCCACGTTCGACGAACTGCTGCAAGAAGACCCGCCCGAGAAGGTCGCCGCCCATGCGATGCTCAGTCGGGGTTACATCTTCCAGGAACTCGACCAGCGCGACACGGCGTTGGAGATCTTCGACCAGGTGGCTCAGAAGTATCCCAAGTCGGAGCAATATCCCCAGGCCCTGTGGGCGGCCGCCCGATTGAACGATCAGATGCAAAAGGATCGGGAAGCGGCCGAGATCTACAAGCGGCTCGTCGACGAGTTTCCCGAACATGAGAAGCTAGACGCCTTGATGTACGAGTGGGCGTGGGTGCTCGAGGATCTGGGGGATAATGACCAGGCGGGCGATCTCTTCGAGAAACTGCATGCCGAGCACCCCCAGAGCAAGTTCTGGGCCCATGCGACCTTTCGTCTGGCCCAACAGGCCTTTCTTGCGAAGCAATACGATCGGGCCAAGGAGCTGACGTCCGAGGTACTCGCCGACAGCCAAGACGCGATTATTCGAGAACCGGCTCTCTATCTCGACGGCCAAATTGCCGTGGTCCAGGAAGATTGGCAACGCGTGGGCGAATCGTTTCGGACCCTCTTGAAAGAGGTCCCCGACAGCTCGAACCGGCTGGTGGCCGAGTATTGGGTGGCCGAGACGCTCTATCGCAAGGCGGAATATCGTGAGGCTCGTACGTTGCTGGACGAATTGGCGCCGAAGCTGATCGCGCCGCGCCAAGCCTGGATGGCCATGGTCCCCTTGCGGCAAGCCCAAGCGACCGCCCAATTGGACGATTGGAACACGGCCTATCAGATCGCGTCGAAGATTGCGACGGACTATCCCGGCTTCCAGCAACAATACGAGGCAGACTACCTGCTGGGGCGTTGCCTGGCTATGCGTGCCGAGTATGAGAGCGCGCGAGCATCGTACCAGAAGGTCCTCGATTCGCCCGGGGGAAAGAAGACGGAAACAGCGGCCATGGCCCAGTTGATGATCGCCGAAAGCTACTTCCATCAGAAGGACTACGGCGAGGCCCTGAAGCAGTATCTGCGCGTCCATAGCAACTACGCCTATCCGGCCTGGCAAGCGGCGGCCCTGTTGCAGGCCGGCAAATGTCAGGACCTTCTCGGCGAGCCCGAAGCGGCCGAGATGCTCTACGACCAGCTAATACGCGACTACCCGGGCACGGAATTCGCTCGTTCGGCCAGCGATCGGCTGGCTATGCCCCCGTCGCAAAGGGGGAGTGAGTAGAATTTTGTCTCACCTCCCGACGCCGCTCGATACGAAGATGAGTAAGTAGTATCGCGCGAATCGATGGAGCGATTTGAGATGAGAAGAAGTTCAGGATGCGCTTCCACCCGACAACGGATTGTCGGATGGCTGGCCGTAGCGTTTCTAATCGGCGGATGGTCCGCACCACCGGTGGCCTTCGCCCTGCCCGGGGATGCCCTGTCCGGGGATACGCTGCCCGGGGATACGCTGCCCGGGGATTCCGGTCCGGCAATGCTGGCCGAGGGGGCCGAATCTCCCGCCGAGCCCCAGGCCGATGCCGCCGCCATCCCCACCAGAGACCTCTGGAGCATCATCCAGGATGGTGGGCTATTGATGATCCCGATCCTGATCAGTTCGCTGATCCTGGTGGCATTCGTATTCGAGCGGGCCGTCAACCTCCGCCGCGGACGCGTCATCCCTCGGCCGTTCGTCAAGCGGTTCCTCAAGCAATTGCGAGAGCGGGAACTCGACCGCGATCAGGCGATCGAGCTTTGTCAGAACAACGCGAGCCCGGTGGCCCAAGTCCTCGTCGGAGCCGTTCGCAAATGGGGACGACCCGCGGTGGAAGTCGAACAGGCCATTATCGACGGCGGCGAACGGGTTACCAACGGATTGCGACGCTATCTGCGTGTGATCAACGGCGTGGCGACCGTCACCCCGCTGCTTGGATTGCTGGGAACCGTGGTGGGGATGATCCGCGCGTTCAACGACATCGCCACGGTCAACGCCATGGGACGCCCCGAACTGCTGGCCAAGGGCATCAGCGAAGCCCTGTTGACGACCGCCGCCGGGCTGACCGTCGCCATTCCCGCCCTGATCTGCTACCTGTTCTTCGTCAGCCGCGTCGACCGGCTGATCGTCGACATCGATGCTTTGGGACAGGAAGTCGTGCATGTGATCGCCGACGAAGAGCTGCCGAGCAAGAAACCGCCGTCCAAGACATCGCCGTCCGAGACATCGCCGTCCAAGACATCGCCGTCCAAGACATCGCCGTCCAAGACATCGCCGTCCAAGAAATCGAAGGCGACCTGCGAAAAGGCCGCCTAGGGTAGACTGAGCAAGAACCACCATGCCGCTCAAAACCAATCTCGACGAACAACCGACGCTCAACCTGACGCCGATGATCGACATCGTCTTTCTGTTGATCATCTTCTTCATGCTGGGGACCAAGTTCACCGAGCTCGAACGCAACATCGGCTTGCATGTGCCGCAAGTGGCCAAGGCCGGCGCATTGACTCGGGCTCCGCACCGGCGTCTGGTCGAGGTCCATCGCGACGGTTCCATCACACTCGATCAGGAGGCAGTCGACCTCGAGCAACTTCGAGCACGCCTGATCGATGCGCGACGCCAATATGAAGACCTTGGCGTCCTGGTTCGCGGCGACCGGAAAGCGGAATACCAAGGCGTCGCCACCGTGCTTTCCGTCTGCAAACAGGCGGGTATCCGCGATCTGGGCATCTCCGTCCAACTTATCCCGCAACAGAACTAAGCCCATGCGTGGTTCTCGATTCGATCGCGTGATAGAATCCGTCGCCGCCATGGATCCGACCGTGAAATGGCTCTGGTTGGGCGTGTTCCTGTTGACGGTCATGTTGATCGTGCTGATGCGAACCCGTTGGGGTCAATCGAAACCGCTTCGCAAGTGCATTATCCTTTCGCTGTCGGCGCACGTCCTATTGGCCGGCTATACGACGACGGTGAGGATCGCCGCGTCGCGATCTCTGCCGGGTGATCCGCCGATTCAGGTTACTTTCGTCGAAGGTCCCACGGCCGACACGCTCCGACCGGAAGAGATCGAGCCGTCGGAGAACACGCCGTCCGAAAGACCTTGGGAACAGTTCCCCCATCAGGAGGTCCTCCCGCCGAAGCCGATCGAACCGGATCGAGCACTGTCGGACGATCTTCCCAAGCCCGAGCGGGTCGACGCCGCGAAGCCGACCAATCTGCCGCCCCGACTGACACCAAGGCGTCATCAGACGGCCCAGTTGCAACCACCCGGGGCGAATCAGCTCCCGACGGCCAAGCCGAGCGAGCAGCGAAACCCGAGCCGCGTGGCCCCCGACATCAACGTTCCCAAACCGCGCCCGCGAAAGGAACTCCCGCTACCCATGCCCGAGATGGAGATGCCCCAACGCATCGCCACGCCGACGGCCACGGCATGGTCCCCCTCTCGAGCCATCCCTGGCGTTCGGCCGAAGATCGGTCCGCGCCCCCTGGTCCCCGTCTCACAACTGACGCAGAACGCGGCGACCGAGCCGCTACGATCGATCGTCGCGCCGGCGAGTGACGACGCCTATGGCTCGCCGTCGCCGAGGGATCAGTCCGACCGGCCGGTGGCCGATCTGGCCCAACTCGCCGACGACCCGACCGAGATATCCGCGATTCGCCCGGCGGGAGAACTCCCCGAGCTCTACCGACTGCGAATCACACCCGACCGCACCGAGATCGCTCGCGATAACGGCGCGACTCGGGCCTCCGAAGCGGCGGTCGAGGCCGCATTGAAATGGCTGGCCGAGAACCAGATGCCCGACGGACATTGGGACGCCGCAAGCCACGGCGCGGGCCAGACATCCGGCGACGATCGCGACCGGCTGCGTGCGGGGATCGATGCCGATACGGGAATAAGCGGTCTGGCCCTGTTGGCCTTCCTGGCCGCCGGACATACCCATCGCGAGGGCATCTATCGCGAGAATGTCCGGCTCGGCTTGCAGTATCTGCTGATCTCCCAGGCCGACGACGGAAATCTGGCCGGCGACGCGACGCCCTTTGCCAAAATGTATTGCCATTCGATGGCCACCTTCGCGCTGAGCGAGGCATACGGCATGACTTCCGACCGACGACTTCGAGAATCGGTTCGACGTGCGGTCGCCTATACCGTGGCCGCGCAAGACCCGTCGTCCGGGGGATGGCGGTATCAGCCGGGCGATCCGGGAGATACCAGCCAGGCCGGATGGCAGTTGATGGCGCTCAAAAGTGCCGATCTGGCCGGAATTCCGTTTCCCACCTCCGCTCGCAACGGGCTGATCCGCTATTTGCAGAGCGTGTGCTCGGGTGAGCATGGCGGATTGGCGTCCTATCGCCCCGGCGAGCAGGCAAGCCGCCCCATGACGGCCGAAGCCATGGCCTGTTGGCAGTTCCTGGGCCTTTCTCGCGAGCATCCCGCCGGAAACGAGGCCGGAGACTATCTCGCCGAAGAAGCCCCCGGCACCGGAAAAACGAATCTCTACTACTGGTACTACGCGACGATGACCATGTATCAGTTACAGGGTGACTATTGGACGCGATGGAACGAGGCGTTGCAATCGACGCTAATCGCGAGCCAGCGACGAACGGGCTCACGAGCCGGAAGTTGGGACCCTGACACGGTTTGGGGTGGCTATGGCGGCCGAGTCTACAGCACGGCCCTCGCGACGCTGAGCCTGGAAGTCTACTACCGATATCTACCGCTTTACGCCAAGACCCCTACCACAGAGGGGCGTTCTGCCCGGGCCCAACGCGAGATGCGCCCGGTGACGATCCAACGCTAGAGCGTAGCTACGTTCGCCAGAACGTGGGGCGTGGCCCGAGGGTTACAACCACGTTCTGGAGAACGTAGCTACCCCCCACCGACACTGGCTGAGGAGCAGCCAGTGGCATCCGGCCCGACTCGCCGACGAGTTCGTTTGACATCCGCCCAGGGGTCAGTACAATTAAGTAGTTGTGGATGCGCCGCTTTGCGACCCCCCGACGGGCTCGGTGTGGCGTTGCGGAGCGACATTTTCGTCTGGCCCGACGCCAGTGCGGCCATCCTGCCTTTTTAGATTCAATCCCCTTGAGGATCTCGGCCATGTATTGTCCAATCGCCTTCTTTGGCATGCCGGGACATTTCGAAATGCTCATTGTCGCGGCAATCATACTCCTGCTCTTCGGCAACCGCCTGCCGAGCGTCATGCGCTCGATGGGTCAAGGGATCGTCGAGTTCAAGAAGGGAGTCAAGGGCATCGAAGATGACGTTGACACCGCTAGTTCTTCCGCCGACAGCGGAACAAAAGCGAAAGAAGAATAGACCGAGGAGGCTCCCCCGATGGATCCCATGTTTGCATTCTTTTCACCCGGCCCAACCGAGATGCTCATTATCGGAGCGATCGCCGTGCTATTGTTCGGCAAGCGTCTGCCCGAGGTCGGCCGATCGTTGGGTAAGGGCATCATCGAGTTCAAGAAGGGTATCAACGGGATCGAGGACGATATCGACTCGTCCAGCACCTCGTCGTCTACCGACAAGGCCACGTCCAGCACGCCCGACGATCGCGAGGAAGCGACCGCGCCGAAGTTTGCTCCTCCGACCAGCGAGCCCCAAGCAGAAACCGTTGAAGGCTGAAGCCGCCGACGCCGATACTAGATCACACGGACGAACCGAACGAAGTCATCTCAGAACGGAGTCTCCTCAGCACGGGCGGCTAGCTCAGTTGGTTAGAGCGCCATCCTCACACGGTGGAAGTCACTGGTTCGAGTCCAGTGCCGCCCATTTGCTAAGTCCGTCTTCAATAAGGGCTTGCGACTACCACCAAAACTCACCGCCGGATTCGGTGGACAGAAAAGTGGACAGAAAAATGGCCCCGTGGCTGCCACCACGAGGCCGATCAGACCCTCCTTGGTCTCCAGTGTATTCGCACAAAAGGAGGGTCAAAGATGGGTCGAACACCCAAACCGTGGTTCTACCGCCAGACCGGCTGGTGGATGGTCTGGCTGGGCGGCAAGAAAGAGAAACTTGCCAAAGGCAGGAAGAACAAGTCCCAGGCCCAACAGCGCCTGCTGGAGCTTCGTCTCGAAAGCTCCAAGAACCCGCCGCTCGACAGCCCGTACCAAACTGTCGCCTCGGTAATCGATGTCTACCTGCGGCGCGCCGAGAAGCGGCTGGCCCCAAGCACGATCGAAGCCCGGGGGCCCTACTTGCAGTCTTTTGCCGAGTACCACGGATGGAGGCTCGTCACCCAATGCAAGCCCATTCACCTCGACACCTGGGTCGATGACCACCCGAAATGGCAAAGCGATTGGACGAGGTGGTTTGCCACGACCACCGTCCGAACGACCTTCAACTGGGCTGCCAAGGCCGGCCTGATTCCAGAAAGCCCTTTCAAGGGTATCGCCACTCGCCGGGGCAATCCTCGCCGAGACATGACCCGCGATGAGTTCAGGGCAATCCTCAGGGCCACTATGACCCGCTTCCACCGTAAGCAGCCTTCGCCTGGCAGACGCTTTCGGGAGATTGTCATCTTTCTGTGGCTCACTGGCTGCCGCCCGTCGGAGGCCTGGAAGCTCTGCTGGCAGAACGTCGATCTCCAGAAGGGAATCATCCTCTTGCCCGACCACAAGACCAGCCGCACTCAGGCCAAGCCACAACCAAGACTCATACCGATCGATCCAGTAGTCCTCAGGCTGTTGCGTTCGATCAAGAAACGTAACGAGGGCGAAATCGTCTTTCTGAACCATCGGCTCACTCCTTGGACGAAGAACAGTCTGGCCCTGAGGTTAAGACGAGCACGACGGACAACCGGCGTACCCGAGGAGGTAAAGCTCTATGGTATCCGCCACGCTTTCGGTACCCGCGCGGTCATCAAAGGCGTCGACATCAAAACTCTTGCGGAGTTGCTCGGTCACACGACTACTCGGATGGCCGAGCATTACGTCCATCTGGCCGGTCAGCACGAACACCTTGCTTCTGCCATGCGGCGCGTAAACGGTCGCCGTCGAGATGCTTGAAAGGCGTCGCCCCGGTCGTCGGGGGTGGGGAGGCGATTCCACGGCCGTCGACAATGTTCGATTCCAGGAACCGCTCGATCGACTCTTCTGGGATCCGGAGCGTACCGCGGCCGACGCCGATGCGATAGGCGGCGAGACGGCCACGGTTCACCAGACCGTAAATCGTGCCGACAGACACGTTGAGCCGGCCGGCGACTTGCTTCACACTGAGCACGGCGATCTCCTCGACGAGGCCTCCGTGCCCGTTTGCTGTCTACTTGGCCGGGACTTTCCTGCTGTCCACAACTTGCCTCGATTTCGCTTCCATCCGATCAAACAGGTGGTCTTTGCAGAGCACACCGCGAAAGGTGCCGTCTTTGAAACGGGCCTCGACGGTGTGTTCTGTCGTACCGCACAGAAAGCAAGGCTTGGTCGATTTCTGAATCGTGATCATTCGTTTTCTCCTCATTTGACTTGCGCAGCCTCGAAAGCGCTGCGGATCTTGTGTTGGAGTTCCGGAAACTCCCATGGTGGTTGCGCGTTGGTCTGGTTCCAGTCGATCAATGCGGCGAGGGCCTCGTCGGTGCTCATCCCCGCATCTCTCAACGCACACGCGGCTCGGAACGTCGCGTTGTGACCGCCTTGTCCAGAGACAGCCCGTATCTGGGATATGTAGGCCTTTCCATTTCTGATCCGTTTGCCAGTTCTGCCGGCGCTCATACGCGGGATCTCTTCGGTCTCCGCGATCCAACGCTCATCGAAATAGGGGACATCCTTCAGGTTCCAGGAACCGACCTGACGATAACGTTTTCCGGTTGCCCGATGGATGCTCGGAGCAGCCACACAGTACGAAACCTCTCCTCGCACATCGAGCAGCATCCCTCCGATTTTCACTCTCGGGAGAATCCTTTGGCCCTCTTTGATCTGGTAGTAGAAATGCACGCCCTTGCCCGTCGCGGTCATCATCTCCGTTCGGGGAAGTTGTGCATCAATCATTGAGGCTATATCCCGGCTGTCCGCGTCGAGAGCCACCACTCCCGAAATTCGGCCACAGATTATTCCCACGTCATACTTCCCGTCCGCAAACCACTCCTTGATCTCGTCACACGTAGGATGTCTGTCAATCAAATGTTTCCAGGGCAACAGCGGCTTCTTTCCCTGCAATGGAAGGATGCTCAGCCCCATATCCTTATAAAGAAAGGCATAGTGAAGTACCGCTGTCATTTCTAACCTCCAGCCGTGTCGTACGTCTTTCTCACACTCCGCTTGGGGACACGGGCCGTGAATGCCCGGCAACAACCACCCGTTGTCCGCCGTTACCTCTGACCACGACGCGCGTGTTGTCCAGCAGCGAACACATGCCGTTGCCGCCATCCGCCCGATGCCACACACGATTCAGCACGCACACGGCCGTCATCTGCTCGAACGTTGTGGCAAGAAACATGTCCGATGTGCCGATCGTTGCTTGGATGCTCCGCAGAATGTTGTCCCGCCGGCTGCGTTTTCTGTAATCTGGCGTAGTCACGATCAGCACTCGGAACGTCTCGCGGCCAAACCGTCGCTTGAATAGCCCAGCCCGAGTGTCCGCGTAGGCCGCATACAACTGCGCACGCTTCCGCCATACCCGCTGTGGGTGTGTCGCTCGGTCGATCTCAACAAAGAAAGCGAACGAGTGGTCTTGCCCAAGATCGAGTTCGAAGAACGCATCGGGCAGAAACGATGTGGGTTCAGACAATCTCGGATGCTCCACCCGTTCGGCCTGCGGCAGGCCGCCACGTGACCTTGATACCTTTAGCGCCTCTTCGTGTCGCCAGCCGCGCACGGCACACTCCGCTGCACGGCTTGCCTCGACTAACGTGACGTAGAACTCGTTGACCAGATAGCGATGGTGAATATACTGCACTCCCACGCCATTGGTTCCCGTCTCGCTGGCCATCTCACCAAGTCCCGACAGCAGGGCCACTCCATCTCGCGACAACGTATAGACAAACGGCGGTATCCCTTGCCTGGGCAGGGCCAATATGGGCATCCGTCGCACCAGCCCGTGGTCGTAAAGGGCACGCAAACGCCGGCGTACTTTCGACGCGCTGACCTGAAACACGAGCCGACGCAACTGATCACCCGATAGCAGCCGATGTTCCGCCAGGGCCGCTAGTACCTTCTGATCGCGAGATGTCAAGCGAATCCCTTTCGGTTGTTTTCGCCGACGATACATCCTTGCCCGGCCGCTGCTGCTCGCTTGGTTGTCCATTGACTTGCTCCTAGCGACGGTAATCCCGGCCGTTTCCAATATCGCCTTCAGCACCCGCCCGAATCGCTGCCCAGCGTTGCCGTATTTCCGCATTGATATCCCTCAACGGCCGATAGTAACGCCGAGCCACATGCTGCCGAAGAATGTCCATCTTGACTGGATCCGGTGTGAAGTCGGGCACGTCCGGCACGCGAATCGCATACGGCTCGTCGTCGCCGATGCCCCTGAGTTTGACGTACGCCTCGGCTGGCCGTTGCTTCATCAACTCGGCCGCATAATACTCGCGCTCCTCCGGCATCGACCATGAGATGGGACGCTCCAAGGGGATGCCCAACAGGTGCCGCTGAAACTTGATTTCGCTGCCCGAGGGAAAGAAGAGTTCGCCCGCCAACCGGTCGCCGTCCTTGCGACCGACGTTGAAGACGATTTGGCTGTGTGTGTTTGCCAGGATGGTATCGATTACGGCCGGGTCGCGATCGAAAGGGGGTTGCGTCAGGTTCTGATGAAAGAGCCCCAGCGCCAGGCCGTACTTCCGGCCACCTTCGAGAATATGGACGAAACTGGGCGTGTAGAACTCCTCGAACTCGTCGACCCACAGGGCATGGAAGATGCGATCTGCCGGCGCGACCTGCTCACGAGCCAACGCCGCCTGGTGCATCAGCGTCACAATCAGTGCCCCCAGCAGACGCCGGCTCTCCTTCAGCTTATCGCGGCTGACGTTGACCAGCAGCCACTTGCCCTGATTGATGATCTGGGCGAAGTCGATGGTCGACCTCGACTGCCCCAGGATGGGTCGAATGAATGGGTTGGCGAGAAAGGCGTTCCACTTGTTCCTACTGCTTTCCATCCAGGTCTTCAGTTCGGCCGGCCGCAAGCCGCCCAAATGCTCGTCGAAGTAGAGCCGGACTTCGGGATTTCGGGATCGTGCGACCAGTGCCGAGCGGAACCGGGCGTCCGACAGCAGTGGAACCATCTCCAGGACGGTCAACCCCAACTCCTGCAACAGCAGCAACGCATTGCGGCATATGTCTTCCAGACGCGGGCCAAAATTGTCCGGCCACAACTCGCGGATGACCTCAATGATGCTGTCGACCAACTGATACGCTACCTGACCCGGGCCAACCTGAAGCAAGTTGATCCCCGGCACTCCGTACCGCTGATCGGCCGGTTCCAAGATCACCAGTTTATCGCCCAGGTCGGCGATCCGCTCCGCCGTCGGTTTCCCCGGCCCCATTGCCAACTCGGCAATATGGCCCAGAACCTCGCAGTGCAAGTCGTGATGAGGATCGACGAGAGTGAAGCCTCGGTTTCGATCTACGTCTTGGCATATCAAATGCCTGGCCAGCCTCGTCTTGCCGCTGCCGGACGATCCGACGACATAAATATGCCTCACGCGTTGCTCGATGTTCAGGCGCAACCGCCGTCCGGGTTCCCACCAACGTGAGCGAAATCGCCGGCCGCTACCGATATACAGCGGTTCGTCCGAGGCGAACCATCCTACCATGGGCATCACTTCACCTCCGTCGTTGTGGCAAGTCCCGCGGACGAAACGTCCGCCTTGCCCACCATCGTAACAACCACCACGTCCCAAGAACCATTGCCCAAACCAATACGATGCCGACGACACGATTCCCGGCCGTCAATCGACTGTCCTGCTCCATGCACGAACCAACCGTCACCAGCACGGCTGCCGCCACTCCCCACATCCACAACGTCTTGGCTACCCCGATGTGCCCGACCGGCACCCTCCATCCCAGGTCCATGCCTCGTCGGCCCATCCAACGTACCAGCCTTGTCACGGCCCGCATCAGCCGCGTCACCACTCCCGTCAGCCACGGGAACATCCACAGGTGGACTAGCCAGAGGGCCACCAGGAAGCCGAGCATCACGACCGGCGTTTCCATGAACTTGCCTCCGGCCCTCGAAGTAGTGATGTAAGGAATCTGCGCACCCATCGCCACCCGGAGACTCGCCGGCCATTCTTGATGAGCCGGTTCCTCCGATGACTGTCATACGCACCTCTGTTGATGAACGCCTGACGCCCGCGACTCTCCCAGCCGGTATCCACCGATAGCCGGCTCGGCGCCGTCGGCTTCGCTTTGGGCCGTACCACCACGCGCACACGGGGACTCGGCCCGTCATGGTCCATTCGCCCCGCCCTCCAACTCCGCCAACCCACCACACAACACACACCCGGGTCGGAACGATGTTGTCACGACACAGTCCGGGGCGCCACCGACAAGGTTCACTTCCCGGAAAGTCCACCGCCGCCCCCGCGGCATGATCAAGGAATCGACCGCGTAGAGGACCAGCCCGGAGACCACGCGAATGATATCTAGTACCGCCGGAGACAGCCGGCAGGGCTCCCGTTGCCCTAGCGCAGCCGCCGTCCGAGGAAAGACACAGCCCAGGCACGGCCCGGACACCTCTTGGACGAAGACCCAGCCATAATCGCTTGCCTCATTCACCGCCGTGAACACCACGGGGATTCCCTTGCGACGAAAGAACCGGCTGGCCAACGCCCGCGTACTGTTGTTGTCCACACCGACCACCGCCACGTCGATGTCTCGCGCCAGTTCCGCTGCGCTCCCGTCATCAAACCCGACGTAGTGGCCTACGCAGACGCCGCCCAGGTGACCTTCACGCGCGGCGTTCTTTGCCAGACGAATCGCTTTCGGCTGGTAAAGGTCGCTCTCGTAGAAATGCTGCCGGTTGAGATTGCTGACCTCGACGACGTCGTGGTCACAAATATGCACCGCGCCCGCTCCCTTGCGTGAGAGGCCCCGAACGATCTCTCCACCCAAACCGCCGGCGCCGATCATCAGCAAACTCGCTTGCCCCAGCGCGGCAGTATCGAAGCCGTCGACCTTGTCCTGCCGGTCAGCGACCCCCGGCTCCTGCGGATCCTTCGGTTCGATAAACCGCGATTGGAACTCGGCGGTCGGCCAAGTCCAGTTTGAAGACATTTTCATCGATTTTCTCCACATGACGGCCTTTGACTTCCACTGAAAAGCGAATTGACTCATCGGCGTAGAACCTCACGTATCCGTCCCGGCTGAAGATAGCACCGACGGCAACGTGCCCTCCACGAGCCAGACGTTCAATAAACCGCCGATCGGTCCAGGACGGCGTCGTTCCTGCCGCCCCATCACCTGGATGCGAGTGGAAATGGCCCAATAGAGCCAGATCCCACTCGTCGAGCCATTCCAGCGTTTGGATGTTGGAACGGTCGTCGACTCGCACACGCACGGCCGACTGATGACTGAAGCTGACTGGGACAATCCGTGTCAACACGAACGTACCGTCAACCGGCACGCCGGTGACATAATGAAACACTTCGTTGCGACCGGCACTGCACACGAATTCAAACGAATCCGCCAGGAACAGCGCGTCCACAACAAACCTGAGTTCTTTATTTTCGGGCCCTCCCGTTGATTCTGTTCCGCGATTGCGTTTCTTGGGCTGGTCCGCTTCATCGGCTTCAGCTGATGATTCGGCCGTCATGGTATTCGGCCTCCCTGTCTTGTCCGTCGATGCTGCTGCCCTGGCGTCCTTTGCCGACGCCTCTTCACCGACCCAGCCATGGCCGCCCAGACCACGACCTAAGGACCGGGTTACGATCACCCACAAGAGGAACAACTCGGCCGCTTCCATTACCACCAGGGCGATCAGCATTGCCCATGAGTGCCAATTACTATGTATCATCTCATCTCTCCCTTGCTGATTCATCTTTTGAGCGCATCGGCGATGATTGCCTCGACGGCAAGAATCCCACCGTCAACGCCGTATCCTCGATTAAAGTGAATCCAGAACCGTTCGCCGTGCCGTCGCCGGAAACACGCACCGTGGGGCCCCGTACGAACCTCGCCGGGCGGATTGATAATGAAGAACATCGCCCGACCGCTATGGCCCAACTCGATCTCCCCGGCAAAACTCCCAAGTCGTGTCCGATAGGCTCCGACGAGTTTATTGCCGACCCTGCGCCACCCGCGCAGTACCCAGTACGGCCGATGGTTTGGCCGGACGGCCACGCGTCCATTTGCACTCGGGCTCACAGACCGCACCTTGGCCCGTTGTTGACCATTTCTCCGCTCCGCCGGCCGGAGTTTCGTACCGCCCCCCGTGGCCACCGGCCCATCCCATCGACGCGTACCTTCGACCCTTCGTGCCAAAGGTCGCTCATCCTCCACCTTGACCGATGACGGCCTCAGGAAGGTATCGATTAACCACTGCAAGATCGCTTTGAACATCGCCGTTCCTCCCTTACCAGGGCTTGGGAAGTAATTCCGGGTGTCACTCAACTACGCTAGTAGGAACACCCTACCTCCGCTATCGGAGTAGCGCGCAGCTTCGACCCGTCGGGCACGGCATCGTAAATTTGCTCTTCTATCGCGAACCGATTTGCCGATCCTTCCAGGCTCAGCAGATAGTCGGTACCCAGCCCGACGCTCCGCAACACATCGCCGGCCGTGCTTCCCGGGTGAAGCTCGATCTCCTGAACGTCGTCGCCATCCGGCCGGCCACTCACAACTAATGCAATGGTCTTCATCACACATCCTCCCATGAACGAATTAGGCACTCAATAAATCGCCCCAGGCGTCAGCAAGCCGCGCCGTAGTTCTGAACCACGTCCGAAGCAACGTGCCGCCCGAAACGCCAAACACACAACCTACTCATGCTCCTCTTGTCCAGCCCCGTCCGCCTTCACACTGAGGCAGTGCTCAAAGGCCCGCTGCAGGGCAAGTACCGCTTTCGGTACGTCGTTGACACCAAAGCTATTGGTCGTTTGATATCGCCCTTGCGAATCGACGTACGTCCGTTGCAGGACTACTTTCCGAACGACAAAGGTCGACCCATCCGCCCGTTTCGCCTGATTCACGAACACCGACGCCGAGCACCCGCCGAAGGAGAAACGTTTCTCTGGTCGGTTAGCGTCTGATTGGCTCATCGCCGTACCTCCGATCTGGAATCCAAGTTTTCGCCCGCCTATAGAAGAGAGTCGCGCCGACCATCGTCACCCTCAAGAAAAACAAAAAAAAGAGCCCGGTTCGCCGATCGAACCGAGCCATCTGACTTATGGAGAGAACGCTAAACCACTTACCCGCAAAGGTTTGGCGTCACTCCTCTTGCCTCAGCCTCTTCCACAATCCACTGGCCAGCCGAATGACCTCCACCTCCTCACGACACCGTTGGCATACTTCCATGTGTCCGAGGAATGTCCGGCGTTCCGCCTCGTCGAGAATGCCGTCCAGATATCCGCACATAAGACGCGTCCGCACGCCCGGCTCCACGCACACGAAAACCAGATATCGTGTCAAACGGCTCTCCACCAGCAACTCCACCAGCCAATCATGCTCCGGGCAGCCTAGAACGTCTCGTCCCTCCGCACCGGCGAGGTCCACTTGGTTCAAAAGCTGCCTGAGCTCTTCCCAAAGCAGCTTGCTGAACACGTCACGTTCCTCCAATTACAAAAGAACCATCGGCCCTCCACATTTTGAGCCACACTCAGCAAGAGTAACCAACCTGGCAGTTTCTTCAAGCTTTAGCTCTCATCAGTTCCCGAACCGTTCCTTCCGAACAAGCCTTCCTCTCGGACTTCTCGCGAATTTCCTGTCGTTTCCTTAGACCCGCCAGATATCCACCCACGTTTCCGCGATCTGCCGAACACTCGCGAACCATCGCTTCCGCCTCCTTCACCCCGTTCTCATCGTTTCCCACTATGGCGGCCAACTGACGCGTATACCAGAACACCGACATTACGGCCATATTCCACCTTGGCAGGAGACTCTCCGCCTCATCCAAACTGCGCTCTCCCGCTCCCAACCGTCCCTGACCGATCAATACCTCGGCACGTCGAATCAGCCCCACGCTGTGGCCGTCCTCAAATCCAACTTTCTCAAACTTCCGGATCGCGCCCTCGACAAGACCCAAACAAGCATCCGGTTCCTGACCCGTACGCGCGCCCAGAAGCCCAAGTTCACAATCAGCCATACCCGCGTGGATCTCCGCTTGGTTCTTCACCTTGGCGCAACCACTTCTCTCTTGAATCCTTTGCCACACTGCCCGAACGGCCTCCAAGTCATGCCGTCGTTTGAACAGCGTCAACTCGATCGCGTCTGTTGCCACTGCTTCATCACAATTCTGCAATTCACTCTCGAAAACGTTTCTTGCCGCTGAAGCACGGGCAAACGCCACATCGCTAACCTTTGTCGCCACCGTCATCTCAATCCAAGCCAAGCACTTCCAGCTTCTGGCCTTAAGATCCCAAACCCACGTCGCTTCTTTTCTCGTTGCCAATCCTGCAAGCGCCAATTCCAGTCTCTTCCGACCTTCCTTAAGCTGTCCTTTCTGTGATAACGACCAGCCCTCCTCGAAAACGTCCTCAACCGCCGCTCGGTCTACCTTCATGAATTCCAGCGTCAGCCGTTCCCGCGCAGAACGCAACCACCTTTCAACCGTCTTCACTGGTACCTGAAGCCTATCTGAGATCTCGCTGTCGGATTTGCCGCCACAGCGCAACTGCCACGCGTTATTCCAATCGCTTGGTAACTCGAAGCTCAGTTGTTCCAGCTTCGTCAGCGACTCCTGCCTTGATGCCTTCTCGTCTCCAACCTCCAACAAACGGCCAAGATCATCTCTCGCCTCAGAGACGCCTTCCGTTTCAACTACCCTTCTCCTTGCATCCCTTGCCCAGTTCCTGCGTATCGTGTTTATCAGGATCGAACGCCCCCATGTCTCCAGACTTGCCTCTCCTCGGTACTGCCCTATATTCAGGATCGCCTCCGCCAATGAGTCGCCGACTACTTCATCGTAATCCATGCCTGCCGTCTGGCGTGCCACACGCTCAAAGAACGGCTTCAGCCGGCCAAACGCCGCACGGGCCGCGTCCTCCTCTCCCCGGGCGACCGCCTTCGCCAAGTTCAGATCATCTTTGTATTCTGACATCCAACCTACTCCTGGACGAATTACAAGCAGCCTTCATCTCAGTTCTCTTTCTTCTTTGCCTTGGCACCTTCCTCATTTCCAGCCTTTCGGCTGTCTTGACAGATCTACCCTCATTATCTTCTTTTTTGCCATCTTGCCAACTTGTTTTTGGCGGTCTTTTCGCAGGCCCTTTTGTCGGTGGTCGAGGCCGAGCGTTAGCAAGGACGGAGATCCCCGACTTACCGGGCGTGGGTTACCTGCGGCCGGTAAGTCGGGGATTGGTTCGTCACCTCCGTGTGCCCTAACCAGCCCCGACAAAAGGGCCTGCGTCAATTCCTGGGGGTGTCTCTGGGATGACACCCCTTATGTGACACCTCTTGTCACCCGTCGGAGCACTGGCGATGACCCGCTCAGAGCGACGGCATTTGCGTATACGCTTCAATTACCCTTTGAGGTGAAAACCTCCCTTGTGTACTCAAATCCACAGCTCACGTTATCTTCCGGCGTCTGAGCCGGGTTCCTGGTGGGGGAAGAGTGAATGTCGTGGCAGACTTGCCAAACGATCCTGAAGGAATCTCCGGTTTCTGTGAAGGAGTTTTCTTTCTCCGGTGCGTTGCAAGTTCGATATAAGCGACCTGTACTCCCGAATCCACGGTCTTGCGTCCTTGGCCCGCAGCCATAGGGCGGGGGATAGGGGAGTGGGCTCATCCTGATGGGCCCTAATCGCCTCGACTGACGTTAGCCACAATCGGTTGCGTGTCGACGAGGACAGTTCCAGCATCTGCGCGAACAAGTCGAGCATTCGATCGCCGTCGCCGCTGAGGCCGAAGTTCGCCCGCGCGATCACCAACAGGCGGAAGCTCGGCCGTCGGGCCGATTGACCATATCGGTCATACAGGGCCGTTAGGTAGTCGAGCCCCTCCGGAGAACGTGACCACAGATCGTATGCTTCAAGCTTCTTCCGCACCCGGCGAGGTGCCATCGTGCCGTTGTCCAATTCCGTCAAGTGCAGCAATAGGGAAGGACGAGCATCCGGACGTCCAGACGTCTGATTGGTCATTCGCAGCATGAATCCGGAATCGGGGACTACGCGATGTTTACGGCCCTCGTGCTGAAAGGTCAACTGGTTCTCTCGCCGGAAATACCGTCGTTCGACGAAGAGCCGCTGAAGATCGTCCCGCGCTCGGATGCTCTGCCAGACGGCCAGGTCGAATTCGCTCAGCAACAACTCGTGCAGGATCGATGCAAGCGCCGTGCCCCTTGACCTCTTCGTCTCTGTTGCCACTCCGCTCCACGGTAGGCCGAGTTTACTATAGGTGTCGCGGACCAGCCGCACTCCCCTACCCGTCGCAAAATACACAAATGGAAAATTCGGCGAAGTTGATCGTACTGAAGCAGTTGCCAAGTGGCCAAGTTGTACCAGATTGGCCAATTGGTACTGAGTCGTACGATAGGATGGCAAGTGCCGCTGGAACCTGCGTTGGATTTGGTGGGCTGTGGCAAACCGCGTCTGAAACACATAGGTAACGATTGCCGGGTAATGGGCCAACCATCGTGGCCGTGCCCGACATGGCCGCCGACGCACTGGCAGCGGGCGAACCAGCAAGGGGAGATCCCAGGCGGTTGGTGGGCCGGGTCTCCCTTTCCTAACCGTTGACAGAGCCGTTACGCCGTTACGAGAGCCGTTATCGTGGTAGCTGTTCGACGTCGGGCGTGAGGACGACTCCCCCTGCGTGTTCCGTGCATTTGTTGCACCGGTTAGCCTGAGCGGCAGCGAGGGGGAAAACGCAGGGGGAGTCGTCCTCATTAAGGCATCTGCCGATGACGGACGACGTCGTATCCGTTGGTCAGCCTGGCCGTTTTCTAGCCGTTCCACGTTTCTTCTGTTCATCACGAAGTTGCGTATCGTTCGCCAGCGGCACTTCTTGGTCGAAGGAGCTGCCTCAGGCTTCGCCGTCGGTGCGACGGGCGAGTTCTTCAAGGCACTTTAATTGCAAAACCGAAGGCATCTTGCTCAGAGACGGGTTGTTGTCGAGGAGTTCAGTACGTATTGCCTGTTGATCATTGGCCGGGAGTTGATCCCACTCAGCTTGCCACGTTGCCTGAAAGTGGCGGCGGTTGGCCTGTTTCTGGTCTAGTTGCCGTTGCCGTTTGTGTTCGCGAAGGCGTTCTTTACGTCGACGGGTGTCGCGTTGGCGATCGCGCTCATATTCGTCGCTGACCTCTGAAACGTACCGATCGACTGCCATGAACGTCTTGGCGTCCGGCCACTTGTTCTTGAGCCGGTCGGCCAGCAGCGGAACAAGCGCTACGGCCTTGGTCGGGCCGAAGTCGTCGATTAACTGCCGAGCGCGGGCAAGTTCCTTTGTGCTGGGACGGTACAGTCCCCTGCCCCACCGGCGCCGGTAGAAATCGGCAACGAGTTCGGCTTCAGGCGCTTTGGGATGGCGCAATGTCCGCAGCCGCGACAGTTCGGCGACGGGTTGGGCGGAGGATGGCAGGGTCTTGGGAGCGCGGTCAACGGCGCTGGCAAGGCGGGCTCCCCGATAGAGGCGAATTTGCGCGACATTGGGTTTTGTCCTGGCCCAGGTCGCTTTATCAAGGACATCGGTTTCGGAGAGAAGCTCCAGCGCGGGGCCGATTTGCTTGCGGGCGTCGGAGTAGTAGCGCTCAATCCGCACGGGCAGCGATTGGGCCAGCAGCGGGTAGTTGATCCGCAGGTAGGGGCCGGGACGATACATATTGGGCAGCAGGTACTCGTACATGCGACTGGCTATTGGGCTGCGGCGGTCGAGATATCGCCAAAGTTCATGGTCGAGCGGGGCCGTGTAGAGGGCGTTGAGGTTGTCTAGGTACCATTGTGCCAGCCATACGGAGTTGTGGTCTGAAGAGGCGCCCGTGGGATGGCGTTTGGAGTAGAAGCGCACGCGGACATACAGCCGGCGGTCTTCTTCGGCGAGTTCGATGAAGTCGTGATTCTGCTTGGAGTAGATGCATTGCGAACTCTCGATGATGACACCGGCCGTTGCGCGAATGGCTTCTTTCAGATGGGACACGGTACGTCCAGAGCAACTAATGTCGATTCGGCGGCACAAGTCGCGCCATGACCAGCTAACGGGGTTTTGCAGCGGCGTACTCTGGTCTCGCAGAATGCTCAACAGACCCAAGTGGGCCGCGCGGGCAAGAGGGCCGGGAAACGGTCGGGTGGCGTGGCGGGTCACTCGCCACGTGTACTGATGCGATTGCTTGTTGCGGGTGATCGTGCCGCGACACTCGAAGCCGTCAAGCTGCCGCAATCCCTTAGTCTGGAGGGCGAACAGTGGGAGGCGGAGGAGGTTGACCTCGGCGCTTACAAAACGTGGTTTTGCATCCTCGTTGGCAGGCAGTGACGGCGCACGTGTCGGATCACGCTGATCGGTTCGATTGAGTTGGAGAGATGCTTTTGTCACACTTTGATTTAGAATACACGCAGGTTGGGATTTGGGACAATGTGCTGAGACGAGTCAAAGTGTGTATTTAGAGTATTTATAAGATTGTCGGAGCGTACCAGAGGAGGAATACAGGTCAACAGAGCAGATTGTTGGAGTTGCACCTCGGTTCCAAGCACACGGTTACTCGGTTCCAAGCACACGGTTACTCGGTTCCAAGCACACACGACGGTCGCGAACACTCGGTTCCAAGCACACGGGTTTTCCACATCGCCGGAGGCATTATTCGGCATAGGGTATGGACGGGAAGGAAAAGCAAAAGTGGCATCCCCTACTCCAGGTCGACACGGTACTTGGGAAGATTGGCCCGCAAGAGTTCCGTGACGACTTCGGATCGCTGCTTGCGCTGGATGCGAGCGACCAAATCCAACTGCGTATTGATGTCCGGGTCCAGGTAGATGGTACAACGGTCGCGAAGTTGCTCGGGTGTGGGTTGAGGTGTTGTGGACGGACGTTCGAGGGCCGCTTCCGGACGTTTGGCAGCACCGGACGTCTGAGCGTCCTTCGGCGGTTCATCAGCGCCGTCGGGATCGGTGCGCTGAAGGAGGAGCGAATCACCCAGTCCTGTCTTCTTATCGGTCATGGGAGAGTATTTCTTGTGTTAGAGCCAGATAGGCCTGGGCACCTGCGCTCTCGGGTGCGTAGTCGAGGACGGCCAAGCCGCGGCTGTGGGCTTCCTCGACTTTGACATTCAGCGGGATCGAGACCCGGAAGACGCGGTTGCCGAAGTAGCTTCGCACTTGTTGCTCGACCTCTTTGGCTACGTTGGTGCGTTGCACCTTGGTTAAGAGGACGCCGCCGATGTGGAGTTCCGTGTGTCCCATTTGAGTCTGGATGTCGGTAATGAGACCTTCGAGATGACGGACGCCCATAATGCTCCAGTAGCCCGCATCAATGGGTACAAAGACGTGTTGAACGTAGTTCAGGACGTTGATGTTTAGAAGCGTCCGCTGAGGACCCGTGTCGACGATCACGTAGTCATAGTCGGATTCGATGCTCTCCAGCGCCCGCCTTAGCCGGAACTCGCGTCCCAGTCCGAGTCGCCCCGCGGGATCGGCCATGGCGACGTTGACGTCTGCCAGCGAGGAGTCGGCGGGCAACAGATGGAGGTTGTCGTAGCAGGTTGGGTGGATTGCCTGTTTTGCGGGCACGTCATCCATCAATACGTTCGTGAGCGTCTTCTGGCCGGGCTCCCCTTTCGTGAGTACGGCCGTGATGTTGGCCTGGTGGTCAACGTCGATCAAGAGCACCTTCTTGCCAAACTGGGAAGCCAAAATCGCCGAGACGTTCAGGGCGCTGGTGGATTTGCCACTGCCGCCTTTTTCGTTGAGCCAAGCGATCCGGCGAATCATAGCTTGTAGGAGCGGGAGTTTAGAGTCACGGGACGTTTCGGACGTTCTGGCCGTCGAAACGTTTTGGCATCGCAGGCAGGGGGCCCGTACGTGGACTCTTGAAGGACCCAGTGACGAATAATGACGGGACTACCCGTTCCCCGATGTAGTGCTTCCGCATCCTGCTCGTTGTCGGTGACGTACGAAACGTCGCTGTCTGAAGCGGGAGTCGTCGTATGTTGGGGCGGAATAGATAGCATGAAAGTTGTGGATAAGATGAGGGATTATCTTGAGTGTACCACAACGTGCTGCAAACGTCCAAACTCGTGAAACGCCCAGACGTCCCGGACGGCAGGAGTGGCGCGCGATAAGACGCCTGGATGGGAGGTAAGCGTCAACGTCGCTTGCTTAGGGCTCAGAGAGAGGTCGCCAGAGCGATTTGAAGGGGGGTTATAGCGAGTTTGCTGCCCGATGAGTGGCTGAACATCGGAACGAGTACAATCGACCGCAGAGAGGATTGTAGTGGGTTTGAAGGGGAAGAGGCTGGTGGAACTTGGCTGAAAGTGTGTTTTAGGCGTTGGCGTGGGGTTTCGCGTTTGTTAGACGGCTTGAAGAACGGAGCGTCTGAAACGTTTGAAGCGGCTGGATGTTCGGGACGTTTGGGTGCGGTGACTGGCTACGCGGTTGGACTCGAAGGAGATTGTCTTCGGACTTGAAGACTCCGCACTTGAACAAGGGGAGATCTGGAAAGAGAGTGGCGCCTGTATCGCGACGGCGATACCATGGAAGCTGTGCCGCGTAGCCGAGCCAAGTGTTGGCGACAACCGCTGCTCGGTTCCTGCGAGACCCTGGTAACTTTCCGGAGGGAGAGAGTTCTGTGCCTGGTTCCAAACGGCGGCTATGGAGAGGGCTTATGGGACGTTTTCCCCGTAGGGGCGGCCCGGCAAGGCCGGAGAGCCGCCGCATGGGTGCGTCGAGCTGCCTACGCGGCAGTGTGAGAATTGAAAAACACCGGACCACTGGTTGATCCGGTGTTGTTGATTAGGGGAGAATTTGACGGAGGTGTTCCGCGGGAAGGTCGTCCGGGTCGGTGTCTTCCGATAGCTTCACGACGCGGACGAAGGTCTTGGTGATGAGTTTGGCGGCGGCGGTGCGCATGCCTGCCTGGCCGGCTTCGTCGCCGTCAAACATCAGCACGATCGGGCGGCCGGTGCTGGCGAGAATGGCTGCCTGATGATCGCTAAGCGACGATCCGAAAATGGCGACCGTGGCAGGGAACTGGGCCTGCACCAGGTGATACACCTTGAACGGGCCTTCCACCACGATCAGCGGAGCGTCAGCCGTGTCGCTGAGTGCTTCCGCCAGAGCGTACACAACCTGATTCTTCGGGAATCCCTGGGGCCATTTGTAGCGGGGTCGCTCCGCAGGCTCCTCATCAGGGTCATCGGGCCAGCGTCCCAGGTAGGCCAGTGGATTGTCGCCCTGCTCGCCGGGCCAGCCATGAACGGGAATGGCGACATACCCCTTCAGCAAACCCCGACGACACAGCCCGAGCCCATATCGCGCAATGGTCTCTTCGCTCAACCCTCGGTCGCGAAGGTAAGGAACATCCGGGTCGAGAGTCAAGTGGAATCGCAAGGGCTTGACTGTGACGGGCTGTTCTGGTGGATTTGACGGTGATTCAGGCGCGGCGTGCGGCCATTCCTTTTCGGGAGTCTCGCGGGCCGTCTCCTTTTCTGCCTTGCGCTTGTCGGCGGCACGTTTTGGCTTGTGCAGAGTCAACCGGTCGCCGAAGTTCTCGGCGAACCAGAATCGGACATGGGCGTCGTCGTAGCCGGTCATCTCTTTGACTAACTCGATTACGTCACCGCCCTTCTGGCAATCCCCAAAACAATGCCAGAGCCACAGACCGTCTCGACGGTTGATCTTGAACTGCTCCAGGTTGGGACTCGGCCCGTGCTGGTGAGCGGGTAGGGGACATGCACCAGTAAAGACATCTCCCTGGCGGTGGAACTGATCGCTGATGCCAAGTAGGTCGAGCACATCTGGAATGGGTACTCGGGCCTTGACTTCGGCGAAGGACACGTACGGTCGTTTCGACATCGTGAATCCTCCTTTGGGCGTAATGGAAAAGAACAACGAGGTTTAGCATGCCAGGAGAAGGGGCCTATGCGCAATGCGGAGTGTGCTGCTTGCGTGAGTCGCGGGCAGCAAAAAAAGCCGCCGAACCGGTAGGATTCGACGGGGAGTAGTGGGGGCCGGCTTGGGCGGCCACGGGTGCGGCTAGGCGCCTGTCCCGGTTTCGTGCGATACGACGTGGTCCATCGCCATCTGCATGACGGTGATGGCAGCCGGGAGATCGGCCAGGGCAAAGCTGGTCGAGGTTTTCCAGGTATCGCCGTCGCGATAGCGACGCTGGACGGATACCATTCGGTAGGTTCGCTCCTGGTCCTGGTCGTTCCTCTTGGCGGCCGTGTTGACGAACACGGACGCGGAGCAGGGGCCGATGCGAAAGGTCTTCTCTGGTTGAGCCATTGGTATAAGCTCCTCTTGTGCTGAGTAAAGGGGGAATCGGGGAAAGGAACAAAAGGGAAACGTCTGCCGGCGAAGCTGGGAAGTCGAAGCCTATTGCGAGACCAAGGCCAGCAACGAAGACGCCTTCTGATCGGCTTCCGTGCGGGAACCGGCGAACTTGGCGTCGCGGGCAATTTGGGTTAGCGCGTCGACGACCGACCAGATCGTGAAGCGACCGCTGGTCTGGGCAATCTCGGTGGCCTGCTTTGCCAACGCTTGGGTGGATCCCACCTTCGTGAGTAGTTCTTGGACCTCTTCAGCGTCGTCGCCACAAGTCGTTTCCATGGCCTTGGCGATCACGCGGGAAAAGCCGTCCTTGCGTTGGTCGCGGTTTTGGACCAGCGATTCGATCATGGCGCGGATATGGGCCAACGAGTCCCTGACCTTGCCGGAGTGCTTGCGAGTGTACTCGTTGACGTCGGTCACGTCCCAGATGATGTGATTTTGACACACGGCTTGGAACCAGAACGTCGACACGCCTACGGTTCGTCGGCCGACCTCGGAGTTCCAGACAAAGAATCCGGGAGCGAACGTCTCGTCTCCAATTTCCGTCCAACCGGTCGGGTCAATGAGGAAGCAGAACATGTCCTGCTCGCCTGCGTACAAACCAGTGCCACCAGTGTCGCCTTGTTGGGGCGGCGTGAAGTCGGTGGCGAACTCCAGGAGCATACTGACTAAGTCGGCACTCCAAAGGCGTTTGTAGCGTTCGCCGTTGACTGCGCGGACGGTCGTGTCGTCTAAAACCAGGGCTTGCAGGTCGGTGTCCTCAAAGGTGCGTTGCCGCAATGTCTCGGCCAGGACATTCGTTGCCGTCTCGGGACACAATCGGTTGACCGTGTCTTTGGCAACGCCTGCGACGGAGCAGAGTTGAGAGAATGACCACCGGTTGAACCGATGTGGCGAGTGGCCGTCGACCTTGAGCATCAAATGACCGTCGACAAGGACGGGACGAAACTCCGTGCCCGGTTCTTTGATTCGACGGCTGCGAGTCTTGACATCCTGGCAGTGGCTGTGAAGATCCGTAAGAGTGGCAAAGCGTTCGTCGGGCGGGCGAGAGTACAATTGATGGCTGGCTTGTGTCAGATCTGTCATGGCTAACCTCGTGATTCGGGGGAATGTGGATTGGAAAAGAACAGGCAACCTCAACAGTAGCGCAGCGTGAGATAGTCGGTCAAACTTGCACATAGGAGTTGGCTGTGGCACCATGGTTGAATGACAGAAGGAACTACACCCGAAAAGACATCGAAAGGGGACGAGCGACCGGCGAGCGCACGTGACGTGACGTCGTTACAGCGCGAAGTGAAGGGGCTACGAAGAGACTTGGCCGGGAAGGCATCCGCGGAGGATGTGGCGGCCGTGCAGAAGGAACTCGTCGCCCAGCTCAGGGAGATGAAGGAGGAGATATTCCTCCATTTTGATGCCGCGCTAGAGAATATCGAAGAGACCCTCAAGGGCGCGAATGCTGACGAGATCTCGCTACTGGGGGATGTTCGGGAAGACCACGAACTGCGAATTGGCACGCTTGAGAAGCAAGCGGGCCTGCGGTAGTACCCGAAGTGCAGAAGCGTAGCAAGCCGGTAGAGGCATCTTCAGTATCCGACGCGCAAATGCGGATGACCGCGCGTACAACGGCGGAAGCCTAGGAGCTTTCCGTCTTGCACGCCTCGACATACAACGATTAGGCAGCAATCATTGCTGTCTTGGTGCAGTGGAGGTCTTCGTGGGTTTTCGCGAACGATTCCCATCGGGACTCTTGACACGTGGCCTTCGAGCCGCGGTCTTTTTGTGAACGTGTTTCTTGTCGGGACCCGAGCCATTGGTCATGGCCAGTCTCCTTTCTTGTTGGACAGACCCAAGGAATGCAGTGGTGTGAGCGTAGTATTTCCGAAGTGCGTCGCGTGAGGCGACATGCAATAGGGCGGCAAGCGAGACCGCGACGACCGAGAAGATTGCTGATTTCGCAGACAAAGTAAGAACGAGTGGCCACTGTGCGATGGCGGCAATGGTCAGGGCTACGAGCATGTTCGCGTAGAACTGGTAGTAGCGATAGTGGCTCTCGACCATGGCTTGGAACGCCCGGTGATTGGCCTGCAAGGCGGAGAAGTCCCAGTCCGGTTCTTGTATTCCAGTTCTGTGGTGCAGCCAATCGACGACCAGCCAGCGTGCCGCACTGACGATCATGCCCGCGGCAACGGAGGCCAGCGTGACGTAGAGGAAGCCGCCGATGGTGGGTGCGTTGCGTGCCGATACGCCGAACCAGGAACGGACCGTCTCGGAGTGGTCGGTCATGCCGAACAGCACGACCACGCCCGGCAAGACGTAGGCGATCAACAACCCGAAGTTGCGTGTACTGAGTTGGGTCACAGCCGAGAGTTGGATACCGCGGGCAGCCGAGGGATAGGCGACCGTACCGGCCGATTGGAAGCATTCGGTGGCATGGTGTCAGCATAGCGCAGTTCCATTCTCGTTGTCACGTCTCGTTGTCACGTGGCCGTACGACGGCGAGTGTTTCTTCTTGTGGCTAGCGTTGTTCGCGGAGTCTTCCACACAGGAATGCAGTCTATAAGTAACCGTTACGTAAAGTCTGTAGACACATTGTATGCATGCCCTAGATTGGCGGCAAGGGTGCGTTTGTTGGAATTTGTCGCGAGATCTAGGACAGCATTTTGGCCGACATTCGGGTGAAGTTTGGGAGAAAACTGCGGGATACCCGCCTAAAGAGGGGGGTGTCTCAGGAGAAGCTGGCCGATCAGGCTGGATTGCACCGCACCTACGTGAGCAGCGTGGAGTTGGGAAAAAGAAACATATCACTGCTGAACATCCAGAAGCTCGCAGAAGCGCTGGGCGTGGGTATGGCAGAGCTAATGCCGTGAAGGCTTGCGTGACGACCGGCATCTGGCAGCCGAATGGGGATTCTTCGCGGCTCCAGGAGAGGCTCAGGGCCGCCTTGACCGTAGGCGTGTCAGTCAGTAACCCTTTGGCAAAACGACACAGTTCGACAAGGCCATCGGAGGCACGGCCTCGGCCAACCAGCCGCAACCAGCTCTATCGTACGCTCGCCGAACACCTGCCTTTGGGGGCCACCTCACTGCTGCACATCATAGATTCTCACGTACGCATTTTCGTGAATGGGTTCGATTTGAGACGACCAGTGGAATGGCGCATTCCAACATGGATCACTGGAAGCGACAACGAGGTAATCGATGTCGTACTTGCTACAGATGCTGAGGGCCTGGTCGAGGGGGAGGTCTTTTGTGTGAAACAGTCTCTTGACAAGCAATAGGGTTGGTTCAGCGGATCTTGGGGCAGCGCCGAACAGTACTGTGCCGTGATCGTAGTCGCTGAAGATGACTTGGCGTTGTCCGTAGAGGCCGTGCCAAGGATGTCTCTGAACCGCTGAATTATGTTGGACGATGGCATCTTCGGGAGTGGTCAATTGAATCCATTTGTAGGCGGATCGCATGGCTAGGTTCTCAGCCGTGAATGGGCGGGGGCCTCCGGTACGGAGCATGACCAGATCGTACCCCGTGCCCAGGAACCCGAGGGCCAAGAAGACCAGTAGGACTGCGCTTGCTGCGGGTTGCAGGCGGATAACGTTTCTGCCTGCGTTGGAGAGGAGGGAGTGGACCACCGGTACGCACCAGAGGAGGAGTGCGAACTGGACGAACATCATGCCGCGCCAGCCTAGATCGTTGTTTATGATTGCGGACCTGAGAAATGTGCATACGACTAGGCTGACAACCGCCATGACGAGCAGGAATAGCTCGTCGAGCGACAAGCGGCTGCTCCGGCGAAGACGCCATTTCCAGTAAGCAAATGCTCCGCAGGCGAACACCCCGAATTCAAGGAAGTAGTTCAAGGGAAGCGAGATTATTCTTAATGGAAGAACTACCCACGGTGAATCAAGGCTGAAATAGCCCAGGATACGATCGAGGAGATAGAACTTGCGAAAGCTGACTTCGATCGGCCAACGATTCGCTTGTTCAGCCGCTACGAGATCGAAGAGGAATTGGCTGGCAAGGAGTATCGATACGCCGCCGGCCAGAAGCCACAAGACGACTTCGTTCCACCTGTTCCTACAGACGCAGATCATCAGCCAACTCATAGCGACTATGGCACCCACCAACGATATCCACACGGACATTCCGACGGCCGAGGCAAAAGCGCAGGCTGCGAGGATGATGGCGGTGGTATCGTTGCGCGGCCGTGTGTGATCCATGGAAGATGACACCGTCGTGCGGAGGATCAAGAATCCGATAAGCAGTGAGGTCAAAGCCGCCGGATGGTGGGGAGCCCAAAGGAAGGTGCCAACCCAGGCCGCCACCTGTTCGTTCCAGTGTTCCATGTCGTGAGCCAAGGCGAAACCGTCGCCGTGCATCGCGGACACAATGGCATTGGTGCCAACCGGCAGAAGGTCCAGCCCGGTACATGCGAGAAGAGTGGCCGCGACCAGCGCGCCGCGAGCCGACCACGGCCACGGCAAGTCCAGGCACTTGAGATAGACCAAGGTGACGGACAAAACGAGGAGTCCGCTCCAGACCGCGCCGGCATGGGCAACAGCCCGAGCGTCTGCTAGCGTTCCACCCAACTTGTCCACGAAACTGCCGAGCATGTGCCAGAAGTAGTAATACCGCAACGGAAGGGGGCCCGCTGGGCGACAGCTCGGGTTTTCCGGAGGAACGCCCGTTCGCGAAATCGCGCTAATCACGGCAACATGCTTGGTGTGGTCGACGTTGACTTCGTTGATGCCGAGGGTGTCGCCCAACTGCCAATCGGCGAGCAATACCGAGGCAAGTATGATCCAGATGCATACACCCAAGGTCAGGAGTCGTTTGTGCCCATCCTGAAATGGCCCTTTCAGAAGACTCCAAATTCGCCGCGAGCTCCTGGGAACGAGAACGAGCAGTGCCCCGCCAGCGGCTGCCGCGAGGGCGCACAAAAACGCCGGATTGCCGAAACTGAGCACCAGAAACCCAACAATCGGGACGGTGGCCACGGAAAGGCAGATGCTCAGGCAAAGCTGCATCCACGGTTCTCTCTGCCGGAATTGCAGGACCCTTGTGTACCACCCGACCACGAAACCGGGGACGACAAGTACGAGCGGAAACAGCGCAAACGCCAGACCCATCCGGGCGAGATCGGTGATCGTGGCGTGTCCCAGTTCCATGTTCCAGATCCCCTTCCCGCTTCAACAGTTGATGGAAGTTGGGGGCATGAATATCGCCTGAGGGAAAGCACAAGAACCTTGCGAGTTATTCTGCACGGCAGAAGGATGCTCCGGCGACGAATCCGTCACGGATCGAGTCTGCGATGCCCTGAAACTTCCAGCGGGCGAATCTGCCGACCATGTAGATATCGTGCTTTTCCAAGAGGCCGAGTGCCTGCGCCCGCCACTCGGAGTCGGGCCGCTTCCAAGTATAGGCGACATCAATCCATGTCGGGTCAACGACCTCGGGCTGCCCCAGAAACCCCCACTGCTGGAGTTCACAGACCACTGACTCTTGATACCGCTCGATTTTCGATCGATCAGGCATCGCGCCAGAACGGTAGGCTCTCTCGACATAGATACTTACCTTGTCTTGCCGCTTACGTGAGGCCGCCGGAAGGAAGGATGAATCGACGTTGCTGTAGAAGCCGACGCGATGGAAGCCAGATTGTGATTGCGGGTGATAGAGCCAATGATCCCCAGGACAGTCCGTGCCACGCTCGCCGCCTATGTTCAGCACAAGCACGCTAGTGTGTGGATCAGGAGTATCATCAACACGCAGGCCAGCGAGTTCCATGGTTCGATTCAGAGGAAGCGTGCAGATCATGAAGCGATAGGGGACGATGTCGCCGTCACTGAAGTGGGCCTGGTGAGCCGCGACGTTGATACGGACCAACTTCTTTCCGTGGCGAATGTCGCATGCACTCGCCATCTGCCGAGCCAAGCAGTCGAGCCCGTTTTCGGGATACAGGTAGTCCATGTTGTATCCCGCCGGTTGGGCGTCGCCGAATGCACCGCGAATGACGCGCGGCAGGTCAATCGGAGACTTGTCCGTATCCTGTGGAGAGATCTCGCGGAAGAGCCCCGCTGTGTACAGTTCATGAAAGGGGACGAAGAACAGCCCACAGAGTGTTTGTCCGAACGTACTGTACAGCCAGTCCTCCATCGTGCGATGGGCATCGCCTTGTCCGTGCAACATTTCCTGTAGTGTCGCTCCTACGATGCTCGGGTCAAGACACCGAAGGTGATGCTGCAAGGGATAGGGCACATGGCGGTGTTCCTGGGCAAACCATATTCCCGACAATCGTGAATACTGCCTGGTACGTGTTCTGGTCTGGAGGAAGTGACGTACGGCCGAGACGCCTCCGAAGATCCAGTGGCCACCTCCCAATTCAAATCGGTAGGCTTCGCCGTCGTCGGGAGGACTCGGCAATCGAACCTCGTCGTTTGGCCGAACATAATACGATGAGCAAATCCCCCCAGGCTGCTCGGCCGCCTCATAGACAGTTGCCCCCGAGGCCATGCCTGCCGCGAGTCCCGTTACGCCACCACCAATGACAATCGACCTTTCCTGTATCACTCAGAACTCCTTGAAGCCATGCGTGACGCCCCAGCATGCGTCGCCTTGCGCGATTCACGCTTCCACTCAGGCAGACTGCGACGTATCCGCAACGAACACGCGCATGTCTGGATAAGTGCCTTAAGTGCGGCCTTCCAGAGTTGCCAATTGCGAATCGACGTGCAACCTGTCTGTCGGCCGCAGTGTGGTACCGGATGATTATGGAGCCGACAATTCATCCGCGACAGGGCCCCTGAGATTATGAGATTCGGGGCGAATGTGTCTTCGGGAATCAAGGGCACAATGTGCCGAAGCAGGTTCGCGCGGATAAGACGATAGGGGACGTTGACATCGCGGACTTGCGAGCCATAGAGGCAAGCGATGGCAAGACGTGAGCAACGGCTGATCAACCAGCGCCCGATCCCCTGTTTGCGACCGGCTCGAAAGCCGAAAAGTGCGTCGTATCGCTCCCGTCGTCGCCATAGCTCGGGAAAGCTCTCCGGCGGCATCTCACCGTCGCTGTCGACTTGGAACACCCAATCCGCGATCGCCATGCCGTGGCGGTAGCCGAGCAGTATTGTAGGGCCGTGTCCAGTATTGCGCTTCCGAATAATCGTAACACGTTCGTCCTGAGCAAATAGGGACAGTCGGGCAGCCGAGTCGTCCCCAGACCCGTCATCAATAACAAGCAGATGGAAGTGTATGGCCGCCTTGTCGAGGACATTCAGCCAGGAAGAAACTACGTCGCTAATGCACTCTTCCTCGTTGTAAACGGGCATAACGACTGCCAGGTCTAGCTCGTTTAGCGGAGGACTGGACATATTGGCCTCGGATCAGCAAGGTCCGTACAAAAGGACCGGTTTCTGGAGCACCTACATCTCAACGGCAGACTGTCGATCTCGCCTGTTCGCCTGTTTGCTTGAGCCGATCGCCCCACTGAATTTGGTGGTCGCCGATGGTCACTATACCGCTTGGTGAATCTTCCGTACACAGGATAGCTACTGGCGTTATCTTACCGCATAATGTAAGCGATCTTACCAGCAGATGCGATGGCATGTGTCCAATGGGTGGGCTATGCCACCACAATACGGCGGACTCAGCGACCGAAACGGCATGTCGTTATGCATCGCCTGGAGCATCCACGCCGACAGGGAACTTTTGGGGCCGGAAATATGGGCAAGAATGGTAAGTGCTTCTACAGAAAGGATTTAAGTGCATTCACAGAGAGGACTGGCGCCACCGCCGAATCCTCGGCGCGAAGCTCTTGCAGAAACATGGACTATCGAGTAGAATGCTCGAATTGGGGGGTATTAGTCTACTCCAGCCTGCCCATGCTCTGAATCAGCTTGATATTCTACGCGAAGTTCCACTGGACCAAGGTAGACGTCATGCAAGTCATCAGACATCGTGCGTTCACGCTGGTCGAATTGCTCGTAGCCATTGCTATAATAGGTATGCTTCTTGCGATACTGCTGCCCGCTGTGATGCAGGTCCGCAGTGCCACGCGGCGTATTTCTTGCGCCAACAATCTGCGCCAACTTTCGCTTGGCTGCCTCGACTACGCCGAAGCGCACGGCAAGTTGCCTTTTGCGAGAAAATACGATGTGTGGGACACCTACACTTGGACTCAACTTATTCTTTCGCGAGTCGAACGATCCGATGTTCACGATGGCTACACTACCCTCTATGATCGCGGTCTTAAGGAACAAATGAAGCGAAAGAACAACGCCCCGTACCCCGGTCCGAATGGGCCTCCGGGGGATGACGAAGGCCTGCGCACCGCTCGCCACACGGAAGTAGGTTTGTTTTGTTGCCCGAGTGATGAATACGCGGGAACCGGCAACGAATTGGACTCGCCGCTCTGGGGATTCATTCGCGGAAGCTATCGGGGGTGCGTGGGCAGCGGCGACATGTATGGCGAATCGGTTGACTCGACAGAGGGACCTTGGGGGGCGGGTGCTTTTGGCGTAGCTAAAGGAAAGAGCTATGACGTCGGCTCGTTGCCCGGGACTAGGCTCGTAACAATCGGCGATGGTCTTTCAAGGACTCTGATGCTATCCGAGGGACTCGCGCCCAGCACACGAATCTGGGGAGGGCCAATCGGCTCGACGGTTTACGGCAACATGGGAGGCTCTTTATTCTCCGCCGCGACGACTCCCAACTCGACTTCGCCCGATCGCGTTGTCGGTCCGTGCCCGCAAGATCAGGGAGATGTCACTTATACGGCACCTTGCCTGACACTGGGTGCAAATACTTGGTGGACGCCTAGTGCCGAAGGCGCGTACGTTGCAGCTCGAAGTGCCCACGCCAACGGTGTCAATGCTTCGTTTGTCGACGGTTCAGTACATTTCACTAATGATGACATCGACCTCGACGTGTGGCGTTCGTTGGCAACGAGCGACGGCGGGGAATCGGTGGCGTTCCAGAAGCCTTGAGGTCTCAATCCATGAGTCGGCGGTTGCCCATCCTGATCACCACGGCGGTGAGCGTGTTGTTGCTCAGTGGTTGCGGGGACTCCACGAGCGTCTCAGGTAACGTTACTTACAAAGGCAAACCGGTGGAGAGTGGCGCGATCACCTTCCTCCCCGCCGATGGCAAGGGCCCCAGTTCCGGGGCAAGGATCGAGGGCGGGCGTTATCAGACCGAAGAAATGCTCCCCGGCCCGAAGATCGTTCAGATCATCGGCATCAAAGAAGTCGATTTCACGCGTCCTCCGGAAGAAAAGCAGCGTCTGCTAGAGGCGGCTGCAAAACGCGGGGACCGGTCTGGACTGATCGATCGAGCCGACACGATTCCCGTCAACGCGGAAGGCAACAACGCAACCGTTGAGGTCGAAGCGGGCGAACAGACGATGGATTTCGAACTAAAACATCCTCCGAGTTCCTGAGTGCGCGCGGGATGATTCGCAATCGGCCCCTTCGGTAAGCCATCCTTGCGTAGCGTGCAGCGGATCGTACTCTGTACGGCCGGGTAGAGAGTAGCCCGGCGTCCTCCTCGTTTCACTTCGACTCGTGGTATGCCTGTTCGTTGTTCTGTTCCCAGATGTTGGCCTTATCCTTCCGCCCCCGCAGGATGTTGTCCACGGCCGTCATGGCCGTCAGCATGGAATGGTCCATATTGTTGTAGCGGTGCATGCCATTCCTGCCAATCAGATACAAGTTCTCGAAGCGGTCCAGGTACTCTCTCAACTCTCCAAACCGATCGTACGTACCGAAGTAGGCGGGATATGCCTTGGGCGTGCGAATTACGGTCGAATCCAGCACCTTGGATCGGTCGATCATGCCAATCCTGGCGAGTTCTTCCGCTGCGAACTTGACCAGTTCCGGATCGCTTTGCGTCCACAAATCGTCGCCTTCGTTACAGAAGTACTCCAGGCCGATCCAAACCGTGGACGGATCCGCCACCATTCCCGGGCTCCAATTGTTGAAAATCTGAAGCCGACCCAAACCCACCTCCGGCTCCTGGATGTAGATCCAGTTGTCGTCGGGACACTTGTTTTGCGTACCGTTTTCCTCGCGGATCTCCAGTTCGCTGAGTAGTAGCCCGATCGTCACGAAGTCCCGGTATGGAAGCCCCTCGCTGATTTCCAACGTGTTGTCGGGTACGTGGCAATCCAGAGCCCTAACCAGGTCCTTCACGGCCATGGTTGAGAAAAAGTGGTCGGCGTTAAGAACTACCTCCTCTGAAGTGGCCCGGTCAAGGCCCACCACGCCGACCACGCGTTGCTCGTCGGTCAGAATACGGTCGACTCGGACATTGGTGAGAATTCTGCCTCCCAACTGCTGAATCTTCCTCCCGCAGACTTCCCACAGTTGTCCCGGGCCAAGCTTCGGATAGAGAAACCGCTCGATCAGCGACGTTTCCGTGTTCTTCTGCGACACGTTGTCCCTAGTACGGAACGGCTTACTGACGGCATGCCAAATGGCTCTGCCGATCGAGAGCCCCTTGATGCGCTGGACTCCCCATGCGGCACTGATCTCTCGGCAAGGTACACCCCACACTTTCTCCGTATACGACTCAAAGAACGTGCGATAGAGTTCTTGGCCAAAGCGATTGATAAGAAATTCCTCCAGGGTCTCTTCGGGGCGGATAGGAAAGGCTCTTGATCTGAGGTAGCTTGCGCCGATGCGGCCCGCCTGGCGCAGTCCAAGATTACGGATGGTTGTGCAGTTCAACGTGAGGGGATAGTCGAAGAACTTGCGGCGATGATAGATGCGGCTCTTTCGTGACCGCACCAACATGACCTTATCCGTGGTCTCCGGGTCGACCGACGCCGCTCCCTCCAACCCCGGCAAATGGGCGACTAGGTCAGCCTGTCCGTTGAGTTTCTGCAGCGGCAACATATCGAGCCACCACTTCAAGACGCGATCCGACTTCGTGAAGAAACGGTGGCCGCCAATGTCGATACGATTGCCCTTGTACTCCACGGTGCGCGCGATGCCGCCCAACATGTCAGTCATTTCCACGACGACCGGGATAATCGAACTGCGAGTCAGCAACTCGTATGCCGCCGTCAAGCCGGCCGGCCCGGCACCAATGATTACGGCCGTTTCCTCGGAAGCAGTGCTCATCGTCGCAGATCGCCTCCCTCATTGCTTGCCATTCGGTTTCTCTTCACTGCCTGTCTGGGGCAGATACCACAGCGTGGCGCCTCCGGATAACCGTGTCGACTCGTATCCATGCTCCTGGGCGTAGCGCATTAGGGGGCCTTCCAGTTTGCGAATGGCAGAAGTGCCAACGAGAATGCCCGCCGGCGGATCATCTTTCAACCGCGATTCGAAGTCCTCTTCTGCCAAAACAGTCAACTTTCGCCGCTCCTCGGGTGTGACCAAGTGTGAGGAGTTCATCGAAAACTCACCGATCGCGAATTCCTTATAGATCTCTAGGCCAGCCTCCAGCGGGAAAATCGGCGTCAAGGTGAGCACTTTACCGCTTGGGACAAACTCCCGAAGCTCCAGGCCCTGCGCACGCGCTTCTGCAGGTGCCCAGGCTCCACGTTGGTCAAACTCGGTCCAACGTCGTTGGACAGGATTTCGGTCGCGGTACGACCCCAGCGCCGCACCGGCGCCGATGGCCAATGCCACAAGCCAGAGCAACATATCGGCTCTTCGTACGGCTGGCCGGCTGCCGAGCTTCAAAGCCAGCATCGCGCCAAGCAGAAGAAACGGCATGGGCGCAAAGTAATACTGAGGCCAGCAGGGCGCTATCATCAACACGGGAGGCAGAAACACGAACGGAAGAAGTACCAAGACGAAGCGGAACGCAAAACGCTCCGCTTTCCCGTCTGCCACGTTCTTGCTCCACCGTCGCAGGGCGAAATACAAAAACAACAGACAGATCACGGCCGTGCCGGTCTTCGTAAACATCTCCGCAGCATACGCCAACTTCTCCGTCAGCGTAAAACCTCGGGCAAACCGAAGCGTCCGCATGAACTCCTCGGCCAGATACGGCTTTGTAATCGTACCCCACCACAATTCGTACGGCGCCATGGCGAACAGCACAAGCGTCGGCAAGGAACCGACGATCGCCCCCAGAAAGAAGGCCCCGAACAACGCCTTTCGCTTAATGCCTTTGCCATACTCTGGGTGAAACGCGATTGCCAGAATGAAGCCCGCCACCGACGGCGCCCACTGCACACGCGTGCCGACCGCCAACGCAATGAAGAAGCCGCTCCAGAAGAAACACCGACTCGGTCGCTTGGATGGTCCTGCACGGCAATGGAAGACGAATGCGGCCAGAGCCAGCAACATCGACATGTCGTGATTCCAGGCCCTGCCAAACGTAAAGATGAACAACGAATCGGCCAGCAGCAGCCCCACACTGGCCAACGCCAGCCCAAAACGTACGGTATTTCGTTGTCCGCGGAAAAGGCCGAAAACAAACCAGAAGACCAATCCGAGCCAGCCGTAGGCACACACTACCGAAAACAATCGGGCAGCCAGAAACAAATGGTCGGTCACCAGGTACATGCCCGCATAGACAAACACCATATTAGGTGTGTGGCTGTAAGGGAAATCGACATACGGCATCAGTCCCTTCTGCGCTACCAGCGCGCCCGAGGCAACGAACTGATGCTCGTCACACAACAGAGGTCGGGCCATCGCCCGGTCGTAAATCAAGGCACCTGCATTCACCGCGAGAACCACTGTCAATATCACGAAATCCGACGTTCGCAACTCAAGTTTGGGTAGCCGAATAGGACGAATCATGGAAGCGACACCTCTGTGTCTAGGTCCGCGCCGACGTTCGTAGGATAGCGACCCGCGGGCAGCTGTGCGATCCTCTTGACCTCGCGTCAATACAGACACTCTTGTGTCAGATGCCCTGGCAAGAGTCCCTCGTCGGCGTCCCAGGTAGCAATTCGACATACTACCCTTGTCGGTGGAACCTGTCCATCATGGGATGTAGATATTCCTTCCGTGGCACTCTCCACAGAGAGGCGGTCGCCCCAATTTATCGGAAAACCAGATTTTTTCTCGATGGCGTAAATGCCTTGGCAATAGGCACTTACGTCAATCACTGAGAGGTTCCGGCAAGAAATATCACACAATCCATTCAGATTTGCTTGACCTGTTTACTGAAATCGTTAGATTAGTGTCCGTACGCCTTTCCGCATACAGGGCTGATTCCTGATTGAGCGTGGTAACCAGCCATCCCAAAGCTCTGAGATTGCGTTCGTTGTGAGGCGTAGAAGCATGTAGTACGTAGCCCATCATCCGGCAGCCTGAGGGAACCTCATGGACCGGCCAGTTGCTAGTGACTACCGCGACACGGACAGCCCCGTCGCTCCGCAGTGCGACGTCAGGTTGGTTCTCTTCCAGAGAGCCCGGGCATGGTTGCGTCGCCAAACCGGCCATGACGCCGTCCGCATCGTCCTCGGCCTGTTTCTGCTGACCGCCGCCGCCTTGAAGGGCCATCAGTTGGCCACCGAGCCGGTCGCCGAGACCAGCCTGCTCACTTCTCGCTGGTTCCTGATCGTTGTGGTCGAATTCGAGTTGTTCTTCGGGCTCTGGCTCATGGCCGGGCTCTACCCCAAGAGGACCTGGTATGCCGCGCTGTTGTGTTTCGGCGGCTTCAGTTGCATCTCCCTCTACAAGGCCCTTTCCGGCGAAGCCACCTGCGGCTGTTTCGGCACTGTCGAGATGAGCCCCTGGTACACCTTCGGCCTCGACACGGCGGCCGTGATCGCCCTGTCATGGTGCCGGCCACAGCGAGGCCTAGCAGGAGTCTTTCGGGAAGATGGTCGCCTTCTGTTTCGGCCGGCCGAGGTTGCCATTGTGTGTTTAGCCGTTGGGGCCCCCAGCGCATGGGCGATGGGCAGCTATCAGGCCGCCGCGATCAATGAGACCGGAGACATTTCCGGCCAAAGCGGGTTCGTTGTTCTGGAGCCCGAGACGTGGATCGGTAAGCGATTGCCGATATTGAATCACATCGACATCGCCGATCAGCTTGACAAGGGGCACTGGATTGTCATCCTCTACCATCACCAGTGTCCCGTATGTCGGAAACTGATTTCAAAGCACGAGCAGTTACCCCGAGTTCTAGGCCGCCTTCATGACGCGGTTCGCGTTGCGCTGGTCGAAATACCGCCACGCAGTGGCATAGGTATCGTTCCGTCCGATTCGCTTTCTCTGTTGGGGAACTTGAGTGAGGCGAGGCAGTGGTTTGTGGCAACGCCGACGGTCCTATATCCTTAGGAGGGGAGTGGTTTGCAGAGTCGTCGGGGACGCAGAGCTTGAACAGATGGTGGTTGGTTTGACACATCCGTCGTGACGGCCTGACGCTGCTCGCTGCTCTGGGCGGGAAGGTTCGACGTGAGTGTGTTTTCGGCCCTGGAGCGACCAAACAAGAATGGGGGTGAAGTTGTGGGTCAGCTGGACGAAAGGCAAAGTGGACGAACGAAACTGCCGAGGATTCGCTCGCTGCTGTTCGCGGCGTTGCCGTTGGTGCTGGCATCCGCTGTTGGAGCATTGCTTGCCTTCAATCGGAACATTCCTCGTCCCGATAGCGACCGGGAGGCTCTGGTCATCCCCTTGGAAGACTTGGATTTCGGTGATCGCTGGGCCAGAGCGAGCATGTCGCGTGAGGTACGGCTGATCAATCATTCTTCGCGGACAATTAGGGTAACACGCGTCGCGCCATCCTGTCGCTGTACGGCCTTGGGTTTTGAACCCATGCCCCTGATTATCCCTTCCGGAGAGACCAGACTCGCGCGAGTTACGGTCGAGTTGGCGCAGCTCGGTAAGGGAGTCGGCCTCGGAGACCGCGAAGAGTGGGACACCAAAGAGCCATCATCCTGGTCAATCGATGTGGCGATTAGTTTCAAGTGGGGAGAGCGTCCCAAGGAAGACCAGTTCGCCTTTCGGCTCCATGGCCGTATTCGCCATCTCTTGAAGCTTGACCCGCCCATCGTGCAATTCGGTACCGTATCTCGTCATGACCTGGGGCGTTTGACGCGAACAGTGACCGCGATCCCAAATATACCCTTGGAGTCGCTTGCCGTTGTGCCCGGATCGTCAGCAGTCACTGTAGTCGTGGAGCGAATCAGTTTGGGAAACGAGAGCGGGTACAAGCTCTCGGTTAGCCCAAAGAAAGGGGGGGGCGTTGGGTATTTGGACGAGCCTATCGAATTGCGGTGCGTTGCATCCAGTGGAGAGTGGTTGCCCCCTGTACGCTTGCCTGTTATGGGTAACATCCAGTCTGAGTGTAGAGCCATTCCGGACAGGCTGGATTGCGGACCGGTCTCCCTGGGAAGGCCTGTCTCGCGCCGAGTAGTGGTGCGCGCGCCCCAGGGATGGAACATCGAAATAGCAGAAGCGTCCCGCGGTTCAGACTTAGCCGTGACTTGCCTAGAAGAGTCTGCGGCCGGAACGGATCATACGTACGAAGTGACGGCTCACTTCAAGCAGGTGGGGCATCGGGAGGGAGAAGTCCGCTTCATTGCGAGCAACGGAGCGGCACTCGAAGAACTGGTAGTTCCGCTCACGGGGTATGCCATATCCGAAGATTCCCAGCCCGAGGAAGGGCAGTAGGCCCCAACGGAGGCCTGGAGGCTAGTCTGGAGTCCTGAAACTGAATATGTTTGTATGGTCTTTTCCCAACAGAGACGTGAACGTGACTTCATTGGATCGAACCTCGTTTACGTGGCGTATTGATGGAGGCGTGATTTGATGTGTGAAACACTGGTAGTGAAGTGCCGCCGGATCGCTTCAAGGTGGATGCGTTCGAGCCGTGTGAGAGTTGCACTGGTCTCCGTCTTGTCGCTCTGCCTCGGCCAAAGCACTTGCGTCGGTGGGGAAGGCAGCCTTTCCCAGGATGCGCAAAGAGAGCTGATTGACCGCATTGTGTCGCAGTGGACGAAGCGTCACAATGCTATCGATACGCTTATGGTTGAAGTTGAAGGAGAGACGCTCACGCCGAAGGGGAGGTTCACCGGGGAGCCAAATCTCCCAGAGGACATCAGCGGCGAATTTCCGCCGAAAGATCACAAGAGTCCACTGGCAACGAGGTGGTGGATAGACTTTCGCCGGAACCGCGTCCGAATCGAGACCGACACGGAGATTTTCTACGTTAATGGCGGGGAGTTTCAGCCAAGAAAGGGCATTGCGGTCTTTGATGGCAACAATGTCATTCGACAGAATCTAGCGGTAACCGAAAATCTGACAGACCACAGTCCTATTCAACCCGAAATCTATGTCCAGGATGCCTCCTACGAGATGTTCGAGACCTTGGATCGGCCCATCCTCTATTTTCGGGGCGTAGTGCCGCCGGGCACATCGTTCGTGACCCTTGGTAATATGAATTCAATGCCTGAGGCAGACTCTTTTGAGTATGCGGGAGAAACCAGTTGGAAGGGATACAATTGCGTCATTATTCGCACGTTGCCGGTAAGGGTTGGATCTCGCTCTTGCTCGGAGTTTTGGGTTGATGTTGAGCATGACAGTGTTATTCGGCGCTGGTTTCTGAGGAACGGCAAGGCGGCGGTTCGAATGGTCGATATTGACTATCGGAAAGAGAACGATCGGTGGGCCCCATCTGCGTGGAAAGTCGTCCACTTCAAATCAGATGGTCGCTTGCGGACAAGCCAGGACGTCGTAGTTAAGAAGTTTGAGATCAATCCAGCGATGAGCAAGAGCGAAGATCTCTTCGTCTTGCAGCCTTCCTCTGGCATGGTCGTTCAGGATGAAGTGGCTGGGTATGGCTATCGGCTTGCAGAAGATGGGGAAACGAAACTGCGACCGGACGGACTTCCGTTGGTGGAACCGTCGAGCCCGGCCGGTTTCATAGCCCGATTGGCGCTAGCTATCGGAACTCCTCTTCTTATCATTCTGATCGTGGTGCGAGCACGGTTGCGAGGTAGGAAGACCTGAGACAGTCGGTCTTGAAGTCAGGATAACGATGGGGGAATTGGCTTAAACGCGCACGCGTTTTCTAGGGGATTTCCCCGGGAACAGATGGACGCACGATACGCTTGAGTATACGTTTGGCAGGGTGGTCCTGTCAGGGTTTTCTTTGATTTTCACAAGTGAGGAGTAGGAGCTATGAAGGCTAGAAGGTTACGTTTGTTGGTTGTTTACGTCGGATTGGTGATCGGCATCGGCGGGGTGAGCTACGAGGCACTTGCTAGGCCGGCCCCCTGCACCTTACTGTGTACTAATTCCGCATGTTTCTGGGCAGCAGGTGGAACCCAGGCCATATGGAAGGTCGGTAAGTGTCAAAACGGCGACGGGCAGCAACGTTTTATGGCGAGGAGAATACACGCCCTCAACGGTCTTAATGAGGTGGTAAGAACTATGGGGGTGCAGGTGGAGCGACGTATTTGCGCTGATTTTGATAGTGACCCCTGCCCCGCCCAGGGCAACGGCGTGTCGCAGGTTCTCATAGGTTGCAAGGACTGCTCTGAGTCTATATGGATAGATTGCTACCAGTGTGATTCACACCAGAGTTGAAGAAGCACTTCGTCAAAACGACCTTGAGACATCCGTCGAATCGTGAGCATCCAGACCGGGGGCTGATAGCGAGCGTGCCAAGCAGGTCGCCCCGGGTTTGGGTGTTGCGCGGGAATGACTGGTGGTTTCGATACGCGTAGCGAGGTGACAGAAATCATCGTCACGCGGAGCGGGTGACTACGGCATCAGCCCTGCCCGACGAAGAAAGCAATGAACCTGTTGTGACGCGGGTCCTCAGTTCCATGAATCTCGGGAGTCAAACAGGTGGACGGTGGGACGCAGTACGTACCCTTGTGGTCGCCTTGCTCCTTGGGCACTCGATATTGTTGGCGTGGGGCGCTTTGCGGCACAGTCCCGCCTGGGACGAGCCTGGACACTTGGTGGCGGGGATCGGCCATTGGCACTTTGGGGGCCGTTTTGACCTGTATCGTGTCAATCCCCCCCTGGCCCGAATGGTGGCTGCCCTCCCCGTGCTTGCCGCCAAGCCGAAGGTCGACTGGGGCCGTCGCAGCAATAGCGCGGGCGCACGGTCGGAGCGGTGGGTTCGAGGAGACTTCATGGCGGTCAATGGGCCGCAAGTCTTCTGGCTCCATACGCTGGCCCGCTGGGCCTGTATTCCCTTCAGTCTACTGGGAGCGTCCATCTGCTTTCTCTGGTCTCGCAGACTGTACGGGGATCTCGCCGGCATCCTGTCGCTTGTCCTGTGGTGCTTCGCTCCAAACATCATCGCACACGGCCAGATGATCACGCCGGACACCGGGGCCGCTGCCTTGGGAGTGACCGCCGCGTACGTCTTCTGGCGCTGGCTAAAGTCCCCAGGATGGAGACCGGCACTGGCGGCGGGCCTGGTTCTGGGACTGGCAGAGCTGACCAAGACCTCGTGGATCGTGCTGTTCGCGCTGTGGCCGTTGCTGTGGCTGGCGTGGAGGTGGCCCTGCCGACGCGAGCTTGTCCGTAGTGCATGGTTCGGCGAGTCGCGGCAACTGGCCGTGATCCTCTTGCTCGGACTGTATGTGATCAACCTGGGCTACGGATTCGAGGGCTCCTTTCAGAAGCTTGGCGACTATGGCTTTGTAAGTGAAACACTCGGAGGTCCCGCCAGTGACTCGGCACCACAGCCGGAGGTCCGCAACCGCTTCCAGGACACTTGGCTTGCCGCAATCCCCATCCCGCTGCCGAAGCACTACGGGCTGGGCATTGACCTGCAAAAGTGGGACTTCGAACGCAAGATGTGGTCGTATCTTCGCGGCGAACATCGCTTGGGCGGATGGTGGTACTACTACCTCTACGCCCTGGCAATCAAGGTGCCGCTGGGAACCTGGATCCTGGTATTGCTGGCCATGGGCCTCGGGCTTCTCGGGCGGGGATACGCGGCAAGTTGGCGCGATGAACTCGTGCTGCTGGCGCCGATTGCCGTCATCCTCACACTGGTCAGTTCGCAAACCGGTTTCAACCACCACATGCGTTACGTGCTGCCGATCTTCCCGTTCGCCTTTATCTGGATGAGCAAGGTCGCCCGGGCGGTCGAGTTCGGCCATCGGAAGCTCGCGGCGGTCGCCGCCGTGGCGCTGATCTGGTCGGTCGGCAGCAGTCTTTGGGTCTATCCCCACAGCCTCTCATATTTTAACGAGCTTGTCGGCGGCCCGAAGAACGGCCACGCCCATCTGGGCAACAGCAACATCGACTGGGGCCAGGATCTGCTGTACCTGAAGCGTTGGCTCGACGAACACCCGGAAGCAAAGCCGCTGCACTTGGCGTTCTACGGCGTATACGACGCGAGCATTGCCGGCATCGAGTACACTGCTCCGCCCACCGAGCCGCAGCCCGGGTGGCACGCGCTGAGTGTGAACAAGATCCGCAGTCACACGCGAGAGTATGAGTACTTCCTCCGTTTCGAGCCGGTGGCCATGGCGGGCTACTCGATCTACATCTACCACATCACGCCCGACGAAGCCAACCGCGTCCGCAGAGAACTCGGGCTGCCGGAACTGCCCGAGGACCGACAGCAGCCAGACGAAGCAGGTAACCATGACAACGCCGATTAGTTCCCACCGATCGACCACGCACAAAGCCCAACGGGCCGAGCGGCAGTTGCCGTTGATCGAGAACCCACCCTTGCTGACGGTCGTGGTTCCCGTGTTCAACGAGTCGGGCACAATCGATACCATTCTGCGTCGCGTCGTCTCGGCCCCTTACATCAAGCAGATAATCGTCGTCGACGACGCCTCGACCGACGCCACGCCCGACGTGTTACGGGGATGGCAAAGTCACCCGCAAGTACAAGTCCTTGTCCATGACCACAACCGAGGCAAAGGGGCGGCCATACGCACTGCTCTGGAAAAGGCACGCGGCCGGTTCACCATCGTGCAAGATGGCGACCTGGAATACAATCCCCAGGACTACCCTCGCCTGATCGAACCTCTGTTGGCCGGAGAGGCTGACGTTGTCTACGGCTCTCGTTACCTCACGCACGAAGGAGATCGAAGTAGCCAGCGTCGCGCCTTCCGCTGGGGCGTTGGGCTGCTGAATGTTCTTGTCCGCTGGCTCTACGGGGCCCGCCTGACCGACGAGGCGACCTGCTACAAGGCATTCCCGACGGATGTGCTCCGCAAGATGGACCTTCATTGCGAGCGGTTTGAGTTTTGCCCAGAGGTAACAGCCAAGGCCTGCCGCCTGGGCATGCGCATTAAGGAAGTGCCGATTCGCTACGATTCCCGAACACTTCAGGCAGGCAAGAAGATCCGCTTTCGCGACGGCCTGGTGGCTATCGCGACACTTTGGAAGTGGAGGCGATGGCAGGGCTTACGCAACCAGCTTTCAACAACAAGACGTCCCCAAGGGAAGGCTCACACATAATCCACCAAAGAGATTTCACTTGATTGGCGTGTTAAGGTCGCCGTTCTCAACGACGCCTCGGGCGAGGGATTGCCTCGCTATGCGCGCGCCGCCATTGGGCCCTACCGGGATGACGAGAATTGATTCGGAAACATCCGCACACGCGGTGTGGAGACACTTCACCAAATGTGCGGGAGAACCGCAAAATGGCAGGGCATCGGCATCGATCCTGCAGCGCGCCAGCTGGCCCTGCTGTTGTTGAACCTGAGCTGGGGCCCGGAGTGTTTCCGGATATACGGATTCTGCGCTTCCGATTTGCGAGCCGGTCTCCAAACCGCAACGCGTTGGAGCTACTACAGTTAAGACGTCTCGACATCTATATCACAACCTTCTCAATCTCGTCCAACGTGATCACGTCGGCCGTCCTGTCATAGAGCTTGGTCGTTCTCGGTGACTCGTGGGCAGCAATTTGCTGAGCGTGCTCGATCGTGCCGCCATTCTCAAGGTAGGTGGTGATGCCCGTAGCGCGGAAGCTGTGGCAGCAAGTGGTCTCGGGAACTCCAGCGGCACGGCAGCGACGCTTCACCATCCGGAATGCGTCAACGCGGTGTACCCTTCGTTCAGTCAGATCGCGACGGCGTCCGATGGTGCGGAATAGGGGAGACTTCTTCTGATCCGCAATTTGCGCCGCCGCAAGGTACGCGTCAATGTAAGCCTCCGCGTTGTGATGAGCCGGTACTTCGTGACGCTTACCGCCCTTCTCGTGCAACCTAAACCACCACCGCTTGCCCTGCTGGAAGTAGTCCTCAGTATTCATCCCTACCACTGCACTAACCCGAGCGAATCCGTAGACCATCACGGCAATCAATGCCCGATCACGTAGGCCCGATATCTTCCGTGTGTCGATCGAATCCAGCAGAATCCGGGTTTCGTCGGCTGTGAGAACGGGCGTCTTGCCCTTCTTCGCCACATACTTGGGCCCTCGGACTGCTGAAGCAGGGTTGTTGGGCACAATCTGCCCGATGACCAGCCAATCGAGCAGCATCCGAATCGCCGCCAAGTGCTGCTTGACTGTAGGTTTCGAGAGTTCGTTCCCCAACTGCTCGATGTATGCCGCAATCGCGGTAGGGGAGAGTGCCCGCAGTTCAAGGTGGTGCTCCTCACACCACAGGCAGAATCGTCCCACGGCCCGGGCATACGCTGCCCGAGTATTCGCGTTGCGAATGTTGGCTGTGAAAAACTCAATGAAGCGACGGCTGGCATCCTCACCGGCCGCGACCACTACTGCCGGCAGGGCAACCAGCCCGTTCGTCGTGACGTGACGTTGGACAGACTGTGACTTGGTGATATTTTCATTTTTCATACAGTGGATATTAGTCTCCCAATAGTGTAACATAACGTCCTTTATGTTACCTAATCCAGTTTGGGAAGTGCGTAGGTTCAGTGGCGGCGAAATGACAAGGGCCATCCGGGAGGATGGCCCGCTGCTTCGCGGCGTCACGATGTAGATCCACTGACAAGGAAGCCAGCGCTGGGTGAGGTGGCTATTGAATGGCTGAAGCCGCACTCGGAGCCACGACCAACCGGGGGAGTGGTCGGGCTCAGTCAGCACTTTGTGGTCGGGCATTCTGTCAATCAGCGACTTGGACTTGGCGTTTACAGATCGCGCCATCGCTGGGTTGACCGACAAGTGTCAGCGATAGTGCTGGATGCCTGGAGAAAGGTACGCGCATCCGCGAGCGCCAAAGCTCAACCAAGGGCCTCGCGGGTCAGTACCTTGGGCAGTCGGAACCGAGAAATCGCGGCTGCGGAAGAGAATGGCGAGAATATCACCACGCGGTAGACACCGGGGGCGCAACGTGCCATAACAGGGAATCGATCAGCGCATCATCCGTGCCTGGGTCGGCCATACGACTGAGGGCATACACCGTCCATGCCGACACCGTTTCCCGAATTGCGAGAAACAGGCGGTGAGACTTATCTTTGGCTGAGTCAGTCGGAGGACTTCGCTGTGTGGTCCTGCTGGCTAGCAGCTTCTCGATGAAGGGTACGTTTGAATTGCGTGCAATTCCAGGAGGCGTCGCTAGCGCTTATACTGGAACGACAGGTGCCGCATCTTGCCCTCGTTACCCAAACCTTGCAATCCAGTAACTCACTCATTCACGGGCATTCATTTGCCGACTATAATCATATTGCCTGCTACGATGTACGCATCGCCACATGGAGAACCTGCATGAGGAGACGAAAGAACGCCTATGAGCTGTCTCGGTCGCAGGTTGACACGCCGCAAGACGTCGTTTCCCTGTTTTGGCAGATTGCTCACCGATACCGGCGCCGATTTTCAAGTGTCTTGGACTTGGGTGCTGGCGACGGACGCTTCGCCTTAGGAGGGGGGCGGTTTCAGGAGTACATTGGCGTTGAAATTGACCGTCGGAGGCATCCGATGGCGGATCTGCCCCGTCACGCCAGCATCATCTACGAATGTGTCTTTCGACACGAAAGGTCCGGGTATGCAGCTTGCGTGGGCAATCCTCCATACGTACGCCATCACGATTTGGAGACTGGCTGGCGCGATCGGATCGCGAAATGGATCAGTCATGCTACGGGCCAAACAGTGAATCGAAAATGCAATCTCTACATCTACTTCTTGTTTCTTGCCCTGCTAAAGTCCCGATCAAACGGGCTTGTCGCCTCGATCGTACCCTACGAGTGGGTATCAAGGCCAGCCGCTCTTCCTCTGCGAAACTACATCAAGGCCAATCGTTGGCAGGTCGATACCTTCCGCTTTACAGAGCCCATCTTTCAGGCGGTTGACACGACGGCAGCAATCTCTGTCATCGACAAACGAAACAGGAGCGGTCTCTGGAACTTTTTTACGATCGATCGCCAGGGTCTGGTCGCTGCCGTCCCGAACGTAACCGCTTCCAAGCGTGGCATACTTGAATACTCTGATCGCGGTGACATTTGGGCAATGCGAGGCATGAGCCCTGGAACGCAAAAAGTATTCACACTGACGGAAGGTGAACGAATTCACGCTGGCCTTTCAATGCAAGACGTATGGCCGTGTGTAACATCCTTGCGGGACGTTCCAAACGAATTGACAAGCCTCACGCGCGCGGCATTCCAAACTCGCTTTGTTGGCAACGGATCAAAGTGTTGGCTGATTCGGAGCGATCGGCGTCACATGTCGGATCGGCTTCACGCTTACCTCGACGCGATCCCATGCAGTCTTCGATCAACGAGTACGTGTGCCAACCGTACTCCCTGGTATCGCTATCCCTTGTTTGACAAGCCGGACATCTTTGTTAGTTCCGGATTCGTAGGCACCGCACCCAAAGTCCTTATCAACTCGATAGGGGCCCACGCGGTTGGTGCGGTACACGGAGTCCATGACGTTCCCTCAGGTGCCCGACGAGAGTTGCAACACTATCTCGCACACTCCGATTTCTCTACACGCGTCGTTGCACATTCAGGAAACCTGAGAAAGCTCGAAATACGACAATTGAACTCTATCTTGAATGAGTTCTCTCGTAGGAGACGTAGAAGTCGATGAGCACTCAACCCAAAACCGCTTCGTTCCAGACGCGAGGCCGGCTCTTGCAGGAGTTGGGGGAACGCCTTGTGGCGAGGGCGGACGTTGCTTTGACCGAACTGATCAAGAATGCGTATGACGCAGACGCAGATGAATGTACTGTCCGCCTTGTGGCGAACACACTCATTGTCAAGGACACCGGCCATGGCATGACCGAATCCGAATTCCTTGAAAAATGGATGGAGATCGCAACGCCGGACAAACTGCGAAATCGACAATCCAGGTTCTTTAAGAGAAGCGTAACCGGATCAAAGGGGATCGGCAGATTCGCCGTGCGCTTTTTGGGAGAGAAACTCAAACTGGAAACAATCGCCCAATCCGGTTCACGTCGCAAGTCTAGGTTGTCAATCACCTTCGACTGGCCGAATATCGACAAGCAGAAACAACTTCACGCTGTAAAGATACCGTACAAAGTTGAACGTGTTGCAGACGATGTTCCCACGGGCACGACGCTAACAATCACTCGCCTGCGAAACCCGAGCGAAATCCAGATTACCAAAGAGCTACGAACGGATTTGCTTTCGATCGCTCACCCTTACGCGGGGCTGGAGAACGGTGGGTTTTCGCGGACCGGACAGTCTGACGACGACCCCGGATTCAGGATTTCTCTTCCCGATGAAGGAGCAGATGAGGATGTCGACCTAAGTAAGGAGATTCTCGATAGTGCTTTCGCGCGACTGACGATTACTCGCCGCAAGACGTTAACGCATTTTGTCATCTACAATAAGCAGGGCAAAGAACTGCTGAGCCGGAAGATACCGAGCAAGTCAAGACTCGGCAAAGGCTTTTTCGCCGACATCCGCTATTTTCCTCAGCAGCGAGGGATGTTTGTCGGAACGAAGGTCGATGGTCGTGTGGCACGGGGATGGATTCACGACAAGAAGAACAACGGTATCGGTATCGTGGATCACGGCTTCCGTGTCCGCCCGTACGGATACGGCGAAGATGATTGGCTGCAGCTCAGTTATGATGCGGGCCATCGACGTCGCGAATGGCGGAGTTCCATCATGGAACAACAATTCGCAATGCCCCGAGCTGCTTCGTCTGACTCTAAGCTCAACCCAATGCTGTATCTGCCGGGTTTCCACCAGTTAGTGGGCGCCGTCTTCGTCGAGTCCATTTCAGTCGACAAGTCCACCTCTCCCGATGACCTGACTCCATCAATGGATCGCGAAGGATTCGTAGACAACGATGCCTTCAAGGAACTGCGCGATCTCGTTCGCACTGGACTGGAGATGCTCGCGTATGTTGACCATAGGGAAAAACGTAAACTTGAAAAGAAGAAACGAAAGGCGGAAGCAACTGCGCTCCGAGAAGACCTTCACTCTGCCGTGGAATTCATCGAAACGGTGCCGGGCCTCACGAAGAGTGATCGGTCGTCCGTCGTTCAGCGGTTCCAACAACTATCCAAAGAACTTGAAGATACCGAAGAGTACTTCCGCGTTGGTACATCCAAATTAGAGATGATGGGATTGCTCGGTGTCATGGCCGGCTTTGTCACACACGAAATGCAGCGTATTCTGCACGGGCTGGAGGACCTTCTAAAGAAGACGGAACGACTTGAAAGAAGGGACCGATCCATAAAGAGCATTCGCGAGAGCATTCAGCACTCGATTGAGACGGTTGCAGGACAACTTGAGTATTCCACGGCCTTTGTTGGGGCAATCCACGACTCACAGGATGCTCCCGGACCGTACTACGCTCGCGGCGCTGCAGAGCTGATTGTTAGCCAGTTTCGCTCTTTTGCCGATGATAGAGGTATCGCCGTTAAACTGGAAATAGATCGAGGCGTGAAAGCACCGCCGATTCCGAAAGCTCTTTACAGCGGTGTCGCAATGAACCTCTTCACAAACGCCCTGAAAGCGGCTGTCGGGGGTGAATCTGCCTCGAAAGCTCCCCGGGTTGTCATTAAGAGTTGGAACGAGAAGTCGCAGCATGTGTTTGAAGTTGCCGACTCGGGAATCGGCATTCCTCCATCAATACGCAAACGGATTTGGGATCCACTCTTCACCACGACGTCCGCTGCAGACTTCAACCCGCTTGGCTCGGGAATGGGGCTGGGATTGACACTTGTAAAACGTCTCGTCTCCGATGTGAAAGGCAAGGTTCAGATCGTCGATCCTCCTCCGGGCTTTAGTACCTGTTTTCGCGTAACGTATCCATTGCCCGCAAAGTGAGCGATAACATGTCACGAATACTGTTGTTTGATGACCTTGCGGAGCAGCGGAACAAGATTAGTGATGCTCTGTGTCGGCTCGTGGGCAAGCAGGCTGACGTTGTACCGTTCGATGACAACAAAGGGCCGGCGGAAGACATCACTTACGAACGGCGTATCGAACGTCAACTTGTTGCAGATCAAGAGAATCATATTGGACTCATTGCGTGCGACAAGGAACTTGGAATGTACACCAAGTACCCTGGCCTTTCCGCAAATGCAGTGTCGGCAGTCGCCCGGAATCTTGGAGTGCCGTTCTGCCAATACTCCCGACGTTCCAACTTCACTGGCCGAGAAATCGAGCGGTACAAGAACTTGAGCCGATGGAGTTCCGAGGAGATTACGCTGACTGGCAGCAACGCAGAGGAGTGGGCACGTGAGATTTGTGAATTGTGGCGGGGATTCGAGCAAATCCGTGAAGCCTACAAGCAAGACGACACAAATACGCTGAAACCATCGCTTGCACTCGCGACGATCATGGGCCGGGCGGACGCTGCGACCCGCATATCGTTGTACGGATCGGGTGACCAAAGCGTGATGACTGAGGTATTCGCGTTCGTTGAAGACGGCGATCAGCACGCAGTAACACGTCGTATGCCCCGCGTCCTAGGAACCTGGTTGCGACTTTCGATCCTTCGCTTTCCGGGCTTACTTGTGAATGAAATTGCTGCTGCAAGTTACCTCAACGTGTCGACGGACGATTTTGCCAAGAAGGAAGTACAGAACTGCTTTTCGAACGCATGTTACGATGGGCCATTCAGCGAAATTGAAACTTGGTGGTGGCGTGACGATCTAGAAAGCATGTTGTTGGAGTCTGGCGTCGCGACGGGGAAGGAGTACCTCGCCAGCCAAGGACAAGACGTTGAGCCATGCCTCGATTGTCAGACCAAAGAAACGGCGGGCTATTACTGTATGGTTACTCAAAAGCCCGTAAGTCGTTCTAACTCAAAGGGAAACATCAATTGGTTCCCATCCGGTGCGGATTTGTCGAGAATCCGCACAAGCGACTTTGAGAAAATCACTTCCCTAGTCAGTATGTAGAGCAGGTATTTGACGTGGTATCAGCACCAAAACTACTTGGCAGCTACAGGAACTGCATCGCAGAAATCTACAAGTTCCTGATGCGTAACAACCGCGCTCTGAATTACGTTGATGTCAAGGGGAATTACGTTGATGTGAATGGAAATCCAAGCGAAGACAAAGAACGGTTTGCCATTGAACTGACGGAGCCACTGTATTTCAAGGACTGGCCGTATCGGATCGACTCGAAGGAGCGAGTCCACATCCTCGCGGATTTCAACGAGACGATTAGGATGAGCGATGGGAGTTGTGTGCATTCAACTCTTCGCGTCAATTATTTCCGTCTTGAAGGCCAGAAGACAATAGCGAGCGACGCCGTGCATTACGATTTCTCGGAAGACGTCCAAAAACAACATCCAATCTGCCACGCCCAGAGCATGAACAGGATTCTGAAAAGGCTACCTGACGGGTTTCCCGCAGATCCGGATGAATCACCGATTGCAAGACGCCATCAATCCGTCAGGATTCCGACCGCGTTTGTGAATCTCGCTGGCCTCTTCCTTAAACTGACGGCCGATCATTTGCCTCCGGAGACTTTTGCGGAATTCTGGTCGACGTGCAAATCGTACATTGATGCGATTCCAGACCATGCTTCCAACAAAGTATTTGACGAGATTTTCGCCGGTAGGAATCTCGGAAGTTATTCCTGGTACAGATGGTAGCCAGTCCACGCTAAACCTACGAGAAGGTGTGCTCATCTATCCGGGCAGAGCAATCCCTCCTTTCGGTGACCTGGGATGAGCCACGCTCCGACGCGGCAATCGCGCCAGCGCGAAGTTGTGGCGGCGCGTTCTCTTGATGGGGGAGTGCAAGACACGAGTTCTGGGTGCTTCCAGAAGTCAGGTAGGCGGCGAAATCGGCAGTTTGATAACGTCCTAGATAGTGGGCACCTTGACGGACACTACCCAAAGCAAGAGGGCCTTGCAGCCGAGGACAGTGCAAAAAGGGCATAGTGCCCTCGGCATACAGAGTGTCTCTGAAAAATCCGGCAGGCCGTTGACACCGTTGTCGAGGGCTTGGCTACCGCCGACCACCGCTAAGGCAGCGGACGGCCTCCGCTCGGCCGACGGCGACAAGGGCAGGTCGCCGCGCAAGAAACGCCCCGTACGCCGAAGCGTAACGGGGCGTTGTGGCCGCCTCACTCAGCAGCACTCCGAAACAGGACGGGGCTTGCGATACAGGTCACGCTCATCGATTCCCATAACGCCTGCCACCGCGTTCCCGACCTCGGGCTATGCCATTCCGATAGGAGAGCTTGGCGATGGCTTCCACCATCTCCCAAGACTGCGACTCCAGAGCGTCCGTGTAGTCCTCCACGGAATCGTACTCCTCATGGTTCGCCACGAACGAAGCAAACAGTTCATCATGCTGTCTTCTCACGTCCGCCAGAAACGTCGGCCGGCCGTTGCCCTTGTCGGCGTTCTGCTTGTTGTTGCCGAAATTGACCATGGTTACTCACCTCCTTTCGCACCAGCGTTAAAGCTAGTCCGGTGGCCGTCGCTGGCACCGTGCTCGCCGGACGCCGCTCTCTCGACCGCTTGGACGGAGCGTTAGCGACGCCAAGCGGTATAATTAGAGAGCGGCGGCGAGCCGGTGCATCGTAAGCCGTCCGCTTCGGGTGGGTTTGTGGGATTCAAGGCGGAGGCGGTAGCCAGCCGTTCCCGGGACGAGCCGATTGACCGTTTGCTTGGCTGGAAAACCGAGCAAGCGGCGGTAGCTGGCGGTCTACTCGGTTCCGGTCCGCAGTTCAGGCGTAGGAAAGCAGCCCAGTCGGGGCTGCGAGCTTTCGATGCCGGAAGAACCGAACGAGGAAACCCTCTCGCACCATCAGCCTCCCGATAGCCGGCCGACGGTCGTTCGGCCAAGGCTGTCGAGAGGCTGGAAGTACAACTTCTACCCTGATAGTATTGTGAAAGATAGCGAACCCTGTCCGCCAGGTCTGAGAAGGCGAATTCCAAGTGCGGACCATGTACTTGGCCACGGTCTGTTTGGCGACATCGTGGCCTAACAGGGCCAGTTCGGAGATGATCCGCGGTGCGCCCCAGGTCGGGTTCTCCCGGGTCATGTGTCGAATCAGGTCACGGATTTCGCGTTCGATGGGCGGGGTTTTCGCTATGGAAAAGCAGGGAAATCCCTGGACCGGCACACTAATGGGAGTCTATCTTGAGATAGCCTTCTCGAACCTGTTTGAGCAACTCGCCACTGCAGTACTTTTCCAAGAAGAAAAACAACTGCCCTCGCCGGAGTTCCTCGTTATTGTCGGCCAACGACTCCATCTCCAATGTCAAGTCCCTTTCATCAATCGCCTCGGGAGGCCACGGGAGCGACTCGACGATTTCCCTTAATTGCTTTGTGGACAAGCAGTCTAATTCTCCTGTGACTGGTGGCGTGCGTGGGAACTGTTCTCGAATCTCCTCGGCGAAGCCATGGCGGAGGATCATTTCAACTAACTCACTCGTAGAATAGACATCCTCCCTTTCCCTTCCCGAGTTGACTTCCGCTCGCTTCTCAGCTAACTGCTGCTTAACGCGATTGCGTTCCTCCGAATTCTGCCAGAACTGCCTGATCGCCAACATGCGATTCAGTGTGTCCAGTAGTACGTCGACTTCCAAGTAATGTAGATCTCGCGAAAGTTCGAAAAGCGAGCGGGCGTTGCATTGAATGATCTGCTTCTTGAAAAGCCACGTGACGTTAGCGTAGAAGTTCTCGACGTCGCCCGCCATATTGCCACCGGAAGGAAACGTGACCGAGGTAAGCTTTGCAAAAAGAACCGATGGCAAGACCACTCCCAAGAGAAACGGGTAGGCGGCGCCAAGCTCTATTGCAACCTTCCACTCTTGTGTCACGCACCAGGCAATACCGGTCGCGGTACCGCAAAGTAGGGAATAGCCGGCGGTCCAGCGCCAAGCCCCGTTGCGAAATATCCGGTTAACATCAACATGCATCGCCAACTGAATGACTCCAGAGAAGCCGCCGGACAGTGACGCGGCGAGAAACAGAGGGGTCTGCCTAAGTCTTTCAAGAGAGAACTGGCGTCCGACAAACAACGCAATTATGATAAGCGACACAGTGATACACAAAGTGACGAGAAGGACCTGGATAATCGGCGGAAAACGATTGGCATAGCCGATCGAGACGCCGTATCCCAGACATACAGTTGTCAAGCACCCCAATAGCAGGAGATGTGGGGTCCCCAACACTGTGGCAGTTGCCACAGCCCAGATAGTACTGGACAAGACGAGAAGGATCAGGCAGATGACGGCTGCGTGTTCTCGGAAACGCATCGGATCACACCCCTGTTGCTGTTCATGTTGTCTTGCCGACGGCGCTCACCTGGTAGTACCGAAGCGTCGTCCTCCGGAATCGCCGCTGGGTCTCGCGGATCAGACCGTCCTTAACAAGTAGATTGAGGACACGAGGAAGCTGTGGATCGCGCGTCCGCTGGAAAAGCTCGGCCTGTGAGACCCGCGCGGATCGAGACCCGAGGAAGTCGAGAACGGTCTTCTCCAGTTGCGACAAATCGTGTGGGACCGGAAGTCCTTCACCCGTCTCTGTTGTGTCGGCTGTCGGCTCGTCCAGCACTCCTGCTGGCGATCCTCTGGTGGCTTCTTCCTGCCACGAGTTCGCACCTGTAGCCGACGTCATGTGAATGCACGTCATTATTGTACGTTCAATGATCACACAACTCGAAATGAAGCCACTGGACGGACCGGCGCCGGGCTTCAATATCAAGTCCTCACGGCCACAGGTTTGTTGCTTTTCATATTGGGGCTTGTTCGGGAGGAGGAACCTGCCGTTTCGCACACTCTGTTCCTTGGTTTCCCGATCAACATCTTGCAGGAATCTTGCTACCGAAGTGTCATAGCCCCTCCCTTGCGGCAAAGCAAACGACTTTGCAGCCTGCTCGCACGCACCCAAAGTAACGTGTTCTCCACATGCGTCGGCCAGCGTTTCACCCAAGGCCTGCACGAGTGCGGGAATGCCGAATGTTTGATTGTAAATGAACCGCAATACGTCCAACTGTTTGGCGCAGTTCTCCCAAGGCACGCCCCAGGCTTTCTGAAGCAGCGACTCGGTCTGCTCCAGGTTGAGAGGGGGTACGAGGACCTCCCTCGGTTTGTACGCTGAGTCCTTCAGTGGCCGAATGTAGAAGCCTCTGTGCAACCGCCCGCATATGACAGAGGCGTATCGAACTGTCCACGGTTCTGACCAATCCCCAAATCCTTGCAGGCAAGCGAACGCCCTGAACAACTCGGTCACCAACTCGTCCTGGTCGTGCCGTTGCGAGAGGTCGTTCTCAACCACGGCGTGAAACGACGGGCAGAAGAAGATGAAACGGTGGTCCGGGAATTGCCGGGCGACATAGTGGGCGTAACGGCTGAAACTCCCGACGTCCGCGAGCGTGTCTTGGTCCGGCTCGGCCAATTCGATCCTTCCCTCCGTGGCGTCGTCAACCAGACGATCGTACAAGGCTCTGGCCAGTGTCAGGTAGACGTTTGAACCCTCCAAAAGAAACCCCGGCCGGACAATGATGACGGCGGCGCTGCTCGCTCCCAGGTAGCGGCGAATAGCCTCGTGCGCTATCGTGTTCTTCCCGACGCCGGGGCCGCCTGTAATCAGGAGAGCCCTCGCGTTCTGCAACGCTTCAACAGCCGCGCTCACCTCGTCATCTCGCGGCACATTTGCTCCGCTCTCGCGGCGAAGGGGGCTGGTCAAGTCGAACTTATGTTGGCGCATGATGACGGGCTTTCGGTCGTATTTTTTTCAGAGCAATGTCTTCAAGAGAAGCGAACTGATGGCTGTCCAATGCCGACGGAAACGCATATTCCATGGTGTCGCCAGCGCAACGGACCGCTCGCGACAGATTGAGAAGGGTTTTCGCTTTCAAGTACTTTTGGTCGTCGAACTTCTCCCCGATGGCGGACCGAATGGCTTTTCGGAGTTCGACCTCGGGCATCTCCTTTGAGCGGCCAAGGAAGGCAAGCAGGAGCAGAGGATAACTCGGGAAGTTCTCAAGAATGAGATCCATCACCAGATTCCGGAAATCGGCGCCTTTCGCGATTCGGCCGATTTCGTTGTGCGATATCATGGGATCACTTCGGTCATGAGCCTGTATCAGATAGTAGAGGAAACATTGCAAAAAAGAGGGATGCCTCGACGCGTAGTCACAGATGAGGTCAACAGCCTGCTTTTCATATTGGAGAGAAACCGACATTTCCCTCAGTGGAACGAGAATCAAGGCCTCGGCCTCTCTTGATCCAAGCACGTCCAGGGTGACGGGCTGACCAAAGTTGTAAAGTGGATGCGTCATGTCGGTCTTGGCGAAATAGACTTCCATCCATCCGCAAACAATACTGCGAAGACTGTAGTCGGTGGTCGCCGCTACGTCGCGGGCCGCCTCAAAGAAAGATCTCGAACGTCTGTTTTCGAGAATAAAGTCAACCTCGTCGAATAGCAATATTACTCGAAGTCCTCGGCGAGATAGCGATTGCACCAGTCTTTGCAAATCGTTCTTGTTGCGGATGTGGCAGGTCACGTTGCCGCTGTCGGATACACTGGCAACATCGGGCAGGTTCCAATCGCGCACGAGGTTAGCCATATCCGTACGCTCAATCGCACTGGCCACGTCATTGGACAATACTTGCCAGCACTTGGCCAGAATGTCAGAATCGTCATGCGTCGCGGGCGTAACGAGTGTCTTAAAGCTTGTATAGACAGGCAAATCTCTCCCCGTCGCCTCGAGACGCCGTCTGACTTCCAGCAGAAGCGTCGTCTTCCCAATGCGTCGCGTACCGACAATACTCCAGTTGTGATCGGAGTTGGTAAGTTCGCCTACCATGTCCAGAGAAGTGTCGCCGGCCTCAACCTGGTGGCGACGGACGATTACGATAGGACGTCTCACGTGGCCTTCCCACTGATAGGGATTCACAACCGCCCGCCCGACATCGCCTTCTCGCAAGATCTGCAAGAGGGCTTTGGGAGGATTGGGAGTGAAGGTGAGTCGCACAACGTCAATGGCGATCAGATACGCTGTTTTCGTCACCCCCGGGACATCTCGAAACGCTTGTCTTGCCACGCCGATGTCGCGTGCGCCGCACAGCACAAGCGTATCCTCTGGCTCCGCAAGACCGCCGTTCTCCGCTGCCTTCTGGCAGTCGCCGAACGCTCGTGCTATGGCTCGCTCAAGGTCCTGCTTGCGGGCTGGATGCAGCAGATGCTGCGACACGGTCATGACGACCGTTGGATGGTCGGAAAGGAGCACGCGCTCGGGCCACTGAACGGCGACCCAACACACGTCTCCCCCGTCAGCAATTGCCACGGGAGAAGAACGTGCGTGAGAATTCGTATGCTCAACAAAGGCGTTCAGCAGCGCAATCCCCTGCTTGGCCCCACCCTCATCGGCGCCGTACATGGCGAGAAAAGACCGAGACAGATCGACCATCCTTCCCCATGCGCTGGCTTCCAATCGCAACACGGCAAGGACATCGTCGAGTTGCTTGGTGTCGGCGAGTTCCTTATTCAGTTGCAGGAAGGTCTCGTGGTTCAGCGGAGCTTCGCCAAGCCCCAGCAACTGAAAGATCAATGCCTGGATACTCGTAAATTGGTCGTCAATCCACTGCGAAAAGCCTTCCGAAGCAAAACAGTAGTTGCTGCCGCGGCGTTCAAGGATGCCAGTCTCGCAGAACTTGCCAAGTTTGTGGCCATACTCTTTACGGCTGAACAATCGTCTGGCGAGAACGGATATGGAGTTATAGTCCTCGGTCCGAATGCGCCCGGACTGCTGATGCAGCTTGGCAACGATGGCCAACGCGACACGATCCACCGACTCATACATGCTCCATCGTCGGCTCAAACGCTCTCGGCCGTCACGTTTTAGCCACTGATCGCGGGCCAACAGTGCGATCTGACGTGTCACATAACGGATGCCACGCGTCTTGCAATGTTCCCAGACGATAGCGCAGATATCCAACGCACAGTCCGCCAAGCCCCCCGAGACCCTTACGATTTGGTCTATCGCGTCCTCGGAAAACTCTAGTTGTCCTCCGGCGGCGGTCGTCACAGCTTCCCTCGCTGTGGTCCGGTCCACACGGCTCGTGACTTCAATGTAGATTCGTGAGGGGTCTTGAGCAGCCTGCTCTCTGCTGTCGAGCGGACGCTCGGCAACAACTACGAAGGTTATTGCAGGCGAAAAAGCTCTTCCCCAATCTGCCAGCAGCTTCATGGCGGAACTCAACACAAAAGGTGGAGGTCCACCGCCATCCTCAAGTGACGCGCCATCAACTTCCGCAGCTTCAAATGTGACCACCACCCAAGGAACGTCGTTCCCAGGGCCGCGCATCCCCCCACGTCGCTTCCTCAGATTGGCTCTCAATTCGCTCAGGTACTTCTCAATACAGGAAGTATCCCCCTTGCTTATCGCGCGGTTTCTGGTGCCGGCTTGTACGCCGCCGCTAATCTGATCTGTCATGCCTCTGGCGAGACACCTTCCGAAGGCCTCGACAGATTCAACGTCCGATCTGGATAGTTTCAGGTGGATCGCGAAACGCCGATCATCAGAATCACTCTTCCAGAGGTCACAGGCAGCTTCAAGCACGGGCGACTTCCCGACACCCGGAGGGCCATGCAGGATTATCGGTCGTCCCGAAGGCGCCGATAGCTCCCGGCGCAGAGTACGAGTCTCGTCGGCCACTAGGGGGTAGCAAACTCGATTGTCGTCAAACGGATTGGCATCTGAGAAGCCTGCCACAGGGGGGGCATTGGTCGCGGCGAGCTTCTGCCAGTGCTCATGTCGTTCCCGAATGTCTGCAGTTGCAACCGTATGCCAGACGACGACCTGACCGCGACGTGCCGTAACAATGAACGGTTTGTCCCCATTTTCACAAGAAGCTAGGGCGGTGATCGGTTCGCTCTCGTCGTACTTGAACCACGTCTGCTGTTTCAGATCGGGTGATATCCGGGCAACCGAGCCGTCGCTGCAGCCAACAATGATACAGTAGCCCTGTTCTTTGCTGGGATCCCGTGCCGTTGCAATGCACTTTCCTCCTTCGACGGGAATTTCCCGTTGCTGGAACTCTTTGGATTGCTTGTCCCAATTAATGCACACGACAGTCGGAACGCCATCTTGGTCGAGGAAGAAGAGTTCGTCCAAGCCGTCCCCATCCCAATCACAGATGACAAGTCGTGGTGATCTTGCCTGTTGATATTCGATTGAGGTGAGCTCCTCTCCTTTCTTCCCGTCAAGAATGGACACACCGCTGCCATGTCTCGCGATAGCCACGTCGCGATATTCCGGACAACGAAAAGCACCGTCGGCAATCGACCAGATCGGGGAAGGATCAACCCTGTCCCATCCCGGTCCCTCGCTTTGGAGCGAGTCTCCGGAGTACTTCACTGCAAGGACGTTACCTGCCGCGGTGCCGAGAAGAACACGATCTCCCCGCAGGTATGCACATAGCGGCACCTCGCCAAGGCTGTATGTCACGGGGTACTGCGCGGATGTTCGATAGAACGAAAGCGTCGTGTTGTCACACGCGGCCACAGTATTAGTACCCGAGACCGCGACGGCTCCAGAGCGAGCAAAGGACGCCGCCGACGGAAACTCTCTGACCTGAATAGGACCCTGGCTGGAATCGGCTTCCGAGTAGGGTGCCGAGTCGATCTCGTGAAGCGTACCATCGAGAAGCACCGCCGTCACCAAGCTACACATTGAGTCCTCGCTTGCCGCAGTGGCGGCAAAATCATTTACGGAGCTTTGAAACACGTGGGAATACAACGGCTCCCATACGCAATCATCGGTACTTTCGGGGACTTCCGGCAGAAGCTCAAGAGCGCGATCATATTCCTCATTATGGCTGGCCTCCAATGCCTTCTGGAAGCGATTCACCTCGACCGATTGATACACTTCCATGGTTAGCTCGTCGAGCAATTGTCGCACGTCCCTGCGTTCCTGCGACGGAAGGCTCGTTTGCACTCTCTGCAGCATGTTTCCTACGGTCAAGCGAAGTTGGCTGGGCCATTTCCTTTCTGTCAGTAGGCTTCTAACAAACGGCCAGTGCTTTCTCGAGAAGCTTCCGTCGTCGAGCCACTTGGTCAGCATGCCGATCATCGCCGGAATGCGATTGGGCGAGCAGGACGGCTTGGGGATCGGCTGTAAGCTTGTGGGCGTCAATGTTGCCAAGAGAGGTAAGTGTTCCGTGTCCTTGACGAAGCGTCTTCGTTCGACTCCCTGAACTCGCTCGTCAAACTCCTTCAAGAGACGCCTTCTCGGCGGGCACCAGTAGACCGCACATTGCCCCTGGCTATAGGTAACAGCGACCGCTTGGTGTTCTGCTGGTGTCGTGAACGTCACCGCTGATCGTACACATCCGCCCAAGCGCTCGTACATGTGAAGAATGCCTTCTTCGCTGTAACACCAAACGCCGCCGTCTTGTCCGCCGATGAAGACTAAGTTGTCACAGTCTGACGACTTTGGACTGCAGCCCGTAATTGCGTAGCATCGTTCCAAATCGCTATGCATCCACAGACGGCGGGATGTAACGGCGGCTAAATCAATTTCGAAGGACTGACATGTTTCTTCCGGCGAAACGCTGCATGCAAGAATCACCTTGTTTCCAAGGTCTCGGGAGATCGTTGCATCATAGACGCCCGAGTCAGGCTTCGCCAAAGGAAGCGAAACTTCGCAAGACTTCTTCGGTTGTCCGTCAGAGAATTCATAGAACTCCACAGTCCCTTCGTAGGAGACAATGCAAAGCAACCGCTTGTCTGGCTCACCCAGCCAGAAACAGCAACGTGGGTGGTAGTCTGACTCGATCGTAGTGTGCGGCCTGAGTTCTGGTGTTGTGAACAGATCGATTCGCTTCTGAGAATAGCTGGTCAGGGCGAAGGTATCAGGTTGATAGGGGCAGACCGACACAGAAATCACATTACGATGTTCAAGGATCTCCTGCGCCCGAATTTCGCCCTTCTTGGTGAAAGATGCAATGTGGCCGTTTTCAGTGCAGGCTATTGCTATACGACCGCGCCCTTGCCGAACGAACGCACACGAAAGAACACGCCCCTTCATATTATGCTTCCAGACGCTTCGGCCGGGCGTCTTGTCGGCAAGAGTAACGAGCCTGACACTCCCATCGTAGCTTCCGAGGAGTAGTTCGTTCTTGTAGGCTGCAAGACCTCGAATGACATCGCTGGCCCCCGAAGGAAAGTCCTTGCACTTGAACATGGCCAGATCAAGCAGGTTGGCCACTTCTTCACAATCCGTTGCGCGGACATCCCCAATGTCAAGGGCCTCCCGAAACAGTTTGAGTCTCTTGTCTGCAAACGAATCAATCATCGACAGCATATCACAGCACTCCATAAGCTGGACCATGAGTGCGGCAACCTAGTCAAACCTGCGGCCCTAAGATGGCGACATGGGCCAGACTACGAGAAGCTGCACCCTTCAGGTGGAATGACTTACCAACTAGAATGATTGTATCTGTAAGGGTTAGGGAATGGAAGAGTTCTTTAGCGATTTTTTTGATACCCGGACGGGACTCGATGTACCCATTGCGATAGCCCATCACTGGCGAACTCCAGGTGGGGGTGAGGCAATGCCACTGGTAGGTGGTTTTGTGGGATTTGAGGCGGAGGCGGTAGCCAGGCTTTGGTCGCGTCGCACTCTATCCGTATCTCAAGTGAGGTCCATCTTATGAAATCGAGGTGGACGGTATAGTGGACACAATCCATGCAAAACGGTACAATTCATGCGAAATCTGAAATACATAAGTGCTGGAAAACGAGGGATTTACGGTCTGATCACCATCCTCACACGGTGGAAGTCACTGGTTCGAGTCCAGTGCCGCCCATTTTCCCCGTCAACCCGCCGAGCCTTGCATTCGGCTCGGTCGTTTGTAATCGAGCGAGACAGTGCATCTTCTATTGGGAATGTCACGGCCGTCGTCGATTGCCGTAGGTCTCGCGGCCGTATGCGTCGGCGCGCTGCTAGCCGGATGTCTCGCTTCCCGGCTGAGCCAACGAGGACGTGGCCATGCGGTCTGGTTGACCGGAGTCTGTCTGCTAATCGGACCGATTCTGGGACTCGGCTTCTACGGCCTGGCACATCTGGTCGACGATGTGGATCCGTCGGATCGGATCTATTATCTGAAGGTCTTTCTCGGTGTCGGCGTCGGCGCCGGACTGCTGGGGGCCGGGTTGGTCGCCATCACGGCCACCGTCGCGGGACGACGCGGGTGAATCATTGGCTCATTCGGCAGTGGTCACTCGCCCAGACTCTGGAATGCTTCGTCCGTAACGAGCTGCGAATCTTTGCTGTCGACGGTTATCCCCAGTGACCGGAACCAGGGAAACAGGTCGCGGTCCATGGCGATGCTCAGCACGACCACGCTATCGTCGGCCGTGTATCTCTTGATTCGCTCGGGACGGGCCAGCTTCCGTTTGGTCTGAAAGTATCGTGCCACGATGTCGGGCTTCTCCCGACGCAACTGCTCGAAGATCCACATCGGTTTGGCCATGTGAACCACATGCGGGATGTCCTTGCCGTGGACAATGTCGAGCTTGTCCATGTTCGGGTCATGACGCCGGGCTCCTCGGATCCAGCCGTCGAGCGTCGCTTTCGCATCGTCCCCAAGGCCCAGCTTCATGCCGGCGAGAATGCCCACATAGGTGGCGATCCCCTCGTTCCAAATCGGCTCGGGGAAGGGGTGAACCCACGAATGGACCGACTCGTGCGTGATGAGTTCCACCATGCCGTAACGCTTCTCGGGAAAGTTCCCCCACCATGCGGCCAGCCCGATACTCGAACCGGAAGAAAACCCACCGCCGCCGGTCGGCAGAAGAATCAAGCTGGTCAACATACCGTCGGACGGCGCCACTCCCATGAGCTCTTCGATCACGGGAAAGCACTCGTCGTAGACCTCATAGATCGCGTCGGCGTAGGGCTTCATGTAATCCGAATATCGCACCGGGAGCCGGTCGCGTTGGGTCAGGTTCTCGGGCGTTTGGTTCTTCGGGCGGCGGCGGGGGTCGATCGTCTTACCGGCCGATATTTGCCCGAGCAAGGGCCGGAGCCATTGATCGTTGATCGGGTCGCTCGCGTTGGGATTGTGGCCGCAAAGCGAGCGCGAGGCGACCAGCAGTTGCCCTTTGCCCACCAACCGCTTGGCCATGACCGGCCGACCTTGGGCGTCCTTGACGAGCGTTTGCCAGTCGGCGGACTCGTCGAGGGTTATGATCTTGGGCGAGTAACTGGCGATCTTCTCATCGGCCAAGATGCCGTCTCCGGCGAGTGGCTTCTGCGCGGCCGTGTCGGTGAACCGAGCGCCGAAAGATTTCAATAGCGTGTTGGGATGGTATTCCTTCTCTTCGCGAAACAGGGCATAGTCGCCCAGCACGACCACTCCGCCCCCTTCGGCGAGAAACCGCCGCACCGCCTTGATATCCTCGGGCGTATAGCGACACGGCGACGCCGCGGACTGAAGGATCAGGAGATTGGCGTTGGTCAGGTCATATTTGTGCAACGTACCCCAGTTGCGAACGTCGATTCCATCGGGAGCCACATAGTTGGCACCGAACCGGCCGTCGAAGTAAAACGAAAACGTATGCGAGATATCGGTCACACAGTGAATTTTCCCAGCCGGGGCAGCTTCGACCACCATAGCCGCCAAGACGATCGAACATACGACGGCAACAATCAGAGACGATTTGCGACGATTCATAACATCCTCTTGGGTTCATCGGAAACTTGCGTATGCTAACGGGCAGCCCCGATAGCTCGACTATCGGGGTGCCGAAGGCACAGGAGGTGGCCGAGTGAAACGCAACGCCCTCTTGCGGCCGCCCCGCCCCGATTGACAAGCAATCGCGGCCACCCGCGTTGATATCGAGCCCGCATTATACCACCCCGGCCGTGTCTGCAACACTCTGCTTCCCTTGGCAGGTTGTCCAAGGTAGACTGTGGGCAGATTGGGGTCGACGCGAGTCGAGTATGGAAACTGACGCGTCGCCGTGTGCCTGCGTGCTCGTCGGAGCCGACAGAGGAGTCATAACATGAGCCATACCTTCTTCTCTCGAACCTACGCGGAGGCGCGTCGTCGCTTTGTGGACGCCGCTACCAAGGCCGGCGCGAAGCTCACCTCGTACGAAATCGATGCCGATGCCGACGAACCGCTTTCGATGGATGTTGCCGTATTTGGTAGCGACCAAGACGCGGCCATGGTTGTTTCGTCCGGAGTTCACGGAGTCGAGGGGTTCTTCGGCTCGGCCGTCCAGTTGGCCTGGCTGGACAACGTGGCCGAGCACATGTCCGACCGCCCTATTCGATGCGTCCTCATCCACGGCGTCAATCCCTTCGGGTTCGCGGAGCTTCGCCGCTTCAACGAGGATAATGTCGACCTGAACCGTAATTTCCTGGCCAGCAGTGACGACTACGCGGGGGCACCCGTTGGGTACCAGGACCTAAACCGCTTTCTCAATCCGGAATCTCCACCGTCGCGATGGGAGCCCTTCCGATTGAAATCGTTCTGGAATATACTGCGGAGGGGACTCCCTGCGCTCAAAGAAGCAGTCGCCGGCGGGCAGTACGAGTATCCGCGCGGCCTCTTCTTCGGCGGAACGGAAGGATGCCAATCAACCCGGATCGTTCAACGGAACTTTCAGTCGTGGATCGGGTCGTCGCGGAATACGGTCCACATCGATTTCCACACGGGACTTGGCAAATTCGGTTCGTATCGGTTACTGCTCGTTGAGCCATCCGATTCCGAATACTACTCCTGGTATGCCGATGCATTCGGCTCCGAATGGATCGAACCGCTTACACGACCCCATGGCACCGCGTTTGCCGCGTCGGGTGTGCTCGGTGAATGGCTGCGGAATCAACTTCGCGGGCGACACTATCGGTTTGTGGCCGCCGAGTTCGGTACGTACAATATCCTTCGTGTTTTGGGTGCGATTCGGGCCGAGAATCGCGCCCACTTTTACAGCGAGTCGAGCCGTTCGGATTATCGACGGGCCAAGGCAGAGATTCTTGAGTGTTTCTGCCCTGAAGACGTGGCGTGGCGTGATCGAGTCGTCCGGTCGGGGCTTCGCATCATAGGCCAAGGCATGCAGGCCCTCTCACGTGGGTAGCGCCGACGCCGCGGTGGCTGGTTTCCTCGGCACGTTGCTTGAGGTAGACTGTAGGCAGCCTACGATCTGCTGAAGCGGCAACCTTGATTCTCATGCGTTCAATTCTCCAGGAGCGACACAATGACCGCGACTTCTCGCCTCCTTCCAATTCTCCTCATCGTCTGTCAAACCTCGTCGATGAGCTTCGCTGCCGGGCCGGACGATATGGCCCGACGCATGCTGGCCGACTCGGGGGTTCGCGGTGGGCTGATTGTTCACCTTGGCTGTGGCGACGGTCGACTGACGGCGGCACTGCGAGTCGACGACGGCTATGTGGTCCATGGTCTGGCTGCCGAACCGGGTGATGTCGAAACCGCGCGGCAATACATCCAATCGCTGCGGCGTTACGGCGACGTGTCGGTCGATGCACTGCAAGGCCGACGTCTACCCTATGCCGACAATCTGGTCAACCTGATGGTCGTCGAGGATCCGACCTTGGTTCCCCGATCCGAGGTCATGCGAGCGTTGGCCCCGTTGGGCATTGCCATGGTCCGGCAGCAGGGTCGATGGACGAAGACCCAGAAACCGTGGCCGGAGGAGATCGACGAGTGGACGCATCATCTGCACGATGCCGACGGCAACGCCGTGGCCAATGACCTGCAGGTCGGCCCGCCGCGACATGTGCAGTGGATCGCGGAACCGCGATGGCAGCGGCATCACGAGATGACGCCGAGCCTCAACGCCCTGGTCTCGGCCGGCGGGCGGCTGTTCGCGATCATCAACGAGGCCCCGCCCGGCATCGACGGACTGCCCGACCGATGGACGCTGGTGGCTCGCGATGCGTTCAACGGCAAGCTGCTGTGGAAACGCCCGATCGCTCAGTGGGGGTGGAAGTATTGGGGCGATCATTCCTATGGCCACGGCCGTTGGAATCTGCCGACCCATATCGCGCGGCGGTTGGTGGCGATCGGCGATCGGGTCTACGTCACGCTCGGTTTCAACGCCCCGCTGACGGCGCTCGATGCGGCGACGGGCAAGACCCTGATGACCTACGACGAGGCGGACTTCGCCGAGGAGATCCTCTATCGCGACGGGACGCTATTCCTATCGGTCAACACGGCCGCCCAAGGGCCGGGCCATATCGCGGAGAAGCCGCCCGTCGAGAAGGCCATCGTCGCAATCGACGCGAAGACCGGCCGACGCCTATGGCGGACCGAGGGCTTCATCGGCGCCGCCTCGAAGGCCGACGCCATCGAGCGAGTGACCCATCTGACCATGGTGCTGGGCCGCGAGAACGTCTTTCTGGCCGAAGACGATGCGATCGTTGCATTGGACCTAAAGACGGGCAAGCGGATGTGGCGCAAAGAGCGGCCGCCGCGACCTCGGCCGGTGACCTACGGCCATTACTATTTCACCAATCTGTGTAGCCTGACCTATCATGACGGCATGGTCTTCTTCATCGAGCCGGATCCGAAGGTGAAGAGTCAACCGTGGAACGCCCCGGCCCAGGGCGAGCTATTGGCCATGGCCGAGACGACGGGCGACGTGCTCTGGACGCGACCCTGCGGCATCTGGGGACATTACAACCCGGGCGATATCTTCGCGATCGACGAACTCGTCTGGGTCCACGACGGCAAGGCGTTCGCCATGATGGGGATCGACCCAAGCTCGGGCGAGGTGAAACGCCGGATCTCGACCGAAGAGGCCCTCGACCAGGGCCATCACCATCGGTGCTATCGCAACAAGGCCACGTCGCGTTATTTCGTCACCGGGCGAAGGGGAACCGAGTTCATCGATATCGAGTCGGAAGAAAACCTCCGCCATCATTGGGTCCGCGGAACGTGCCGCTATGGGGTTCTCCCCTGCAACGGCCTGCTCTACGCGCCGCCGCATCCGTGCATCTGCTACATTACGTCGAAGCTCAACGGCTTCTGGGCGTTGGCTCCTCAGCGGAGCGAGACGCAATCCGACAGTAGCTCGCCGGCGTTTCAGCGTGGCCCGGCCTATGAGCAGGACCTTCTTCCGGCTGTCGACGAAGCGCGGGCGTCCGGCGATTGGCCGACCTATCGTCACGACGCGGCCCGAAGCGGCCATGCCGATACGAAATTGCCCGACGACCTGGAGCCGCAATGGAAGATCCAACTCGACGGCAAACCGACCAGTCCGGTGATTGCCGGGGGGAAGGTGTTCGTCGCCGTTTCCGATGCCCATACGATGCGAGCCTTCGACGCGGCCGATGGAACGTCGCTTTGGAGCTACACGACCGGCGGACGGATCGACACACCACCGACCATCTATCGCGGCCTGGCCCTGTTCGGCTCGGCCGACGGGTGCGTCTATTGCTTGAACGCGGCCGATGGCAAACTGCTATGGCGACGCCGCGCCGCCACGGACGATTCGCGGATCCTCAGCCACGGCCAATTGGAATCGCCCTGGCCGGTCCACGGAAGCGTGCTCGTTCAGGACGGCGTGGCGTACTATGCGGCCGGCCGATCGTCGTTCCTTGATGGGGGGATTATTATGCAGGCGGTCGATCCGGCGACGGGTAAGCTGCTGCAAGAGCGACGCATCGACAGCCTCGATCCGAAGACCCGTTATATGGTCGAGGCCCGATTGCCTTACGACATGCCGCCGGAGTCGCCCGGCGCATTGCCCGACGTTTTGGTCGGCGATGGGACGAGCGTCTTCATGCGTCATCTGCAATTCGACCCGGCCGATCTGTCCTATCGCAACTCGGCCGAGGCGATGAAGACGCAGAAGAAGCGATCGATGTTTCGCGACGTGGGCGGCCATCTGATGTCGGGCGCCGGGCTGTTGGACGACTGCTGGTTCAACCAGACCTATTGGACGGTCGACGGCAAATCGCAATGCAAGCTGTTGGTGTTCGACGACGAGACGGCGTACGGCATCAAGCCGTTTGCGAGCAACGCCCGACACTCGCGAGCGATCTTCCGGCCGGGGACGGAAGGCTACACGCTATTCTCCGCGCGGCGTCCGAACCACTCACCGGGCCAGGGGTCGCCGGACTGGTCGCGGAAGATTCCGATCAGGGCGATGGCGATGGTGGTCGCTGGAGAGAGACTTTTCGTCGCCGGGCCCCCCGACGTCGTCATCCCCGACGATCCTTGGGCGGCCCTGGACGGCCGATTGGGAGCCTTGTTGCGGACGGTTTCAACCGTGGATGGTAAGAGGATCGGCGAAGTGCGGCTCGACGCTCCCCCGGTCTTCGACGGCATGGCCGCGGCAGACGGCAGAATCTACGTTTCGCTGGCCGACGGTCAAATTATCTGCCTGGGGCAGTGATTTTCTCGCCGAAATGCTCGCCAACGCGGTCGGAAGATGCGATACTTGTGGCGACTGGCAGTCTGGAAAGATGGCCGGACTTGCCGTACGATGGCCCTCCGAGGCCGTCGTCGTCGACCCCGCCATTTCCGACGGCCTCGGAGGGCCATCGTACAGGTTCCCACCCTTCCTACAACATCGACCCAGGGAGCAACTCCAATGAGAAATGCCCGTCTTTCGCTGCGGCTTCGTGATGTGTTGCTTGTCACGGCTGTTTGCCTTGGGGCCGCCTCTTCGTCTTTCGCCGCGATATCTGCCGAGGAGATTCTCAAGGCGACCGGCGTCGAACGTGGGTTGATCGTCCACCTCGGTGTTGGCGACGGCCAGTTGACCGCCTCGCTTCGCCACAATGGGGGCACGATCGTCCACGGACTGGACACCGACGCGGCCAACGTCGCGGCGGCCCGATCGCACATCCAGGCACTCGCCCTCTATGGCACCGTGTCGGTCGATACGTTCGACAGCGAGCAACTGCCGTATGCCGACAACATGGTCAACCTCGTGGTCGCCGAGAAACTGGGCGAGGTGCCCCTCTCGGAAGTGATGCGTGTGCTGGCTCCTCGCGGCGTGGCCTATGTCAAGACGGGCGATACGTGGAAGAAGACGGTCAAGCCGTGGCCCGACGCCCTCGATCAATGGACCCATTACCATCACGACCCTCAAGGGACAATGGTCGGCGACGATCAGACCGTCGGTCCCCCGCGGAGGATCCAATGGGTGGGCGGGCCCAAATGGCTACGCAACCACGATTTCATCACTGGCATGCACGCAATGGTCTCGTCCGGCGGACGGATCTTCTACGTCATGGACGAGGGCCTTCGCAACCACATCTATCTGCCGTCTCGATGGACGCTCATCGCGCGGGACGGATTCAACGGGACCGTGCTGTGGAAGAAACCGCTTGCCGATTGGCACCCGGCCACCTGGCCTCTGAAGAGCGGCCCGGGCCATCTTCCCCGGAAGTTGGTTGCCGTCGGCGATCGGGTCTATGTCGCGGCCGGGTTGACCGATCCGGTGCAAGCGCTGGACGCGGCGACCGGTGAAGTCGTCCGTACTTATAACGGCACGAAGCCGACGCAGGAAATCGTGCTGGCCGACGGCGTCCTCTATCTGCTGGTCGATCCGAAACAGCCGCCGGTCGGCTATCGGCCCGAGACGTCCAGCTACAAGGAGATCGGCCGGGCCAATAGCGGCTGGGCATGGACGCCGCGGAGTCCCGAGCGAACCATCATGGCCGTCGAGGCCGACTCGGGGCGCATCCTGTGGAAACATCCGGCACGAGTCGCCCCGTTGTCGTTGACCGTCGGCGGCAACAGCGTCTTCTACCACAACGGAGCCGGTCTGGTCGCCATCGACCGAAAAACCGCAGCGCCGCAATGGGCCACCGAGGGGCCCACGGTTAAGAGCGTGGTCACCAGCGGATCGTTGCGAGTCGTTGTCTCCGATGGAGTCGTCCTCTTCGCCTCCGGTACCAAACTGAGTGCCTTCTCCGAGAAAGAGGGCAAGCCGCTCTGGACCGGATCGCTGATGAAAACGAGCCACCACTGTCCCGAGGATCTGTTCGTCATCGACGGCAGCGTTTGGTCGATCAATACGGGCCGACCCCAGGAAAACGGCACGCATTTCAAGGTCATGAACCTCCAGAGCGGAGAGATCGAAAGGGACTTCGTCGCCGAGAATCTGCCCGGCTTCCCCATGCACCCGAGATGTTATCCCAGTCGTGCGACGACCAAGTACATTATGACCAACGGCATGGGCACCGAGTTCTATCGGGTCGGCGGCGATACGGTCGACATCAACAACGCGGTTCGAGGAAGCTGTATCTACGGGATCATGCCGAGCAACGGGCTCCTCTACAAGCCGCCCGACTCGTGTGCCTGTTTCTATCAGTCGAAGCTCGAATATCTTTGTGCCTTGGCACCCGAATCGCCCGACGGTGAACGACTCGTGCCGGAGGACGAGCGGCTGCAGAAGGGGCCCGCCTATAAGCCGGAGCCGGACGATCTCGGCAAGTTCCCCACACCGTCCGATTGGCCCATGTATCGCCGGGATACAACTCGCAGCGGAGCCAGCGTTACGCCCGTTGCTCCGAAGCTCCGCGAGCGCTGGAAGGTCGAACTGGGCGGCAAACTCACGCAGCCGGTGGTTGCCGCGGGCAAGGTCTATGTGGCGGCCATCGAGCGGCATACGCT
>SDBT01000338.1_pt1 | contig 72035 bp, 80 predicted proteins | sample 2277101 | NCBI WGS metagenome assembly SDBT01 (sample SAMN10404973, study PRJNA504765) | marine sediment metagenome | isolation source: marine sediment core GS10_PC15, 103 cmbsf | place: Arctic Ocean: Southern Knipovich Ridge | collected 2010
AAGTTGTACTCTCCTTATCATCAAAGCCAGAAATTATCTCCATAATTAATGCAATATCCTTAATCGATTTTGCCATTGGCCCTATCTTATCTAAACTATTAGCATAATCCATTAATCCATATCTTGAAACACGACCATAAGTAGGACACAACCCTACAACACCACAAAAAGAAGCAGGACAAACAATACTGCCGCCAGTACTCTCAGCCAAAGCAATATGCCTAAAAGAAGCTTTTTGTGTTATACCAGCAGACCCACCAGAGCTACCACCACAAGCCCTTTTTTTATCAAACGGATTCAAAGGAATCTTCATATCCTTCCCAACATTAACTGAAAAACTCCCAAAACCAAATGCATCCTGTGCAGTCTTTCCTATCACCATACCACCTTCTTTCTTCACCCTCTCAATCACAGTAGCATCAAACACAGGCTTATACCCCTCCAAAATCTTAGAACCAGCTCTCGATTCCAAATCCTTAACAACAATACAATCCTTAACAGAAACAGCTACACCTTTAAGTCTGCCATCACCTTCTTTAACAGTATCATTAATTACATTAAAATAATTATACTCTTTATTTATTTTCTTACACTCTTCAATTACCTTATTCATTTTATTATTATCTTATTCATCACAACATCCTCAACTGGCTTATCCTGCGCTCCAGTTTCAACCTGTTCAATAGCCTTTACAACATCCATTCCTTTTACAACCTTGCCGAATACAGCATGCTTGCCATCTAGCCATGGTGTTGCAACCAATGTTATGAAAAATTGTGAACCCCCAGTATTTGGCCCGCTGTTAGCCATAGACACTATCCCTTCAGAATCATGCTTCAGCTCTGGATGAAACTCATCCTCTATCTCATAACCTGGTCCACCTGTACCAACTCCATTCGGATCCCCCCCTTGAATCATAAAACCCTTGATAACTCTATGAAATATTAATCCATCATAGAATCCCTTTTCCGCCAAATCAATAAAGTTCTTTGTTGTTATCGGAGCTTTGTCTGTAAAAAGCTCTATCTCAAATGTTCCTTTCGAAGTTTCAAAAACAGCTATTTTATTCATATTATCAACTCCTTTATTCGAACAACCGAATAAAATTAACACCAAAATTAAACCCACTAATTTTTTCATCTTACACCGCCATTGGCCCTTTAAAATACCCATCCTTCTTCTCTTTTGCATTAGCTAAAGCCTTTTCCTGACTCAAACACTCTTTTGTCTTATCTTCCCTTAGCATATTCTTTAATTCAACAGGCTGAAAAGAAGCCTTAACCTTAGATGTATTAACCTTATCCAACTTAGAAAAATACTCAAGAATCTCTTTTAACTGAGGTAAGAACCTTTTTATCTCCCCATCTGTTAATTTTAGCCTTGCCAATCCCGCAATATGCTCTATCAAAGCCTTATCTACCTTCATTATGGAAAGAATTATTATCAGTTTGTTTAAATAATTTACCCTTAGTTATTCAACCTCAACTTCCATATCAAAAGAACCCTCAACCCATCTCACATTTTCTTTAATAGCATAACCAGTTAGAAAATTATCTTCTACCTCACCTGTGAACTCCCCCTCTGCAAGAACATTGCCATCTAACACAATACGCTGCCTCCCAACATTCTTGTTAAAAGAATATGACAACTCATGAAGATTGTCATCTGTAATATCAACTTCACCAGAGCTCAGAAGTGGCATTCCAGCATAAATCTTCTTCTCTTTGGTATTATACCCCGCCCTTAATCCTCGTATTACCTCAGAATTAAGAAACATAACTATATCTGCTGTTTTTTCTCCTACTTTAAATGTTCCATCTGAAAACCTGAACTTAAATATCATTGTGCCTTGCTCCTCATTCAGGAAATCTGCATTTGGATGCATGTACATAATAACCTTCTCCTCCTTTTCTTTAATCAAATTGCCTGTTATTGTGCCTTCTTCAAAAAGCTCAACTAAAATAATCACGCTCAAAACAATTAAAACACTTGTTATGTACTTATTTGCCATCTTATCCCTATTATTCTTACTATAATATTTAAATGTAATGTTTTTCCAAAATACCTTAATGCAAAGATTTTTAAATTAGTTACCTCTTAGTCTTTATAAGGTGGTTTGTTTAAATGAAATACGATATTCATATACATACCTATAACTCAGCATGCTCTATCTTAAAACCAAAAACAATATTAAAAATAGCCAAAAAAGTAGGGTTAGATGGAATAGCTGTAACAGACCATAATACAATCAAAGGAGGAATACAAACCTTAAAAGCAAACAAAGACAAGGATTTTGAGGTTATTCCAGGTATAGAAGTAAATACCAACAGAGGCCATGTTTTAGGCTTATATATCAATAAAGAAATAAGCTCAAGAGAATTCTTCAGTGTTATTGATGATATAAAGAAACAGGGTGGCATAACAATAATTGCACACCCATTTAGATTAATACCTCACCTTAGATCAAATCTCAAAGGTATCCAACCCAAAAAATACCTGGATGCAGTTGAGTGTTATAATGCAAGGACTTCATATTTTGGCAATAAGTCTGCAATGAAATTCGCAGAAAAATTCTCTCTACCAAAAACAGCAGGCTCAGATGCTCATTTCTCTTTTGAGATAGGTAGATGCATAACATCATTTGATGGAGATCTAATAACTGCTCTAAAAAAAAGAAAAACCAAAGTACAGGGCAGCAATATAACCGGACTTTTAGGCTCTACATTCAGCTTTTTTAATAAGCGTATACTTAGAAAGGTGATATAATATGTGGTTTTTTGCATTAAAATGTTTTTATTTTATGTTTCCTGCTTATTTTGCAAATATGGCTCCAGTTATTGTTAAAAATTGGTTTAAAAAATTAGCAGTTCCTATTGATTCTGGAAAAAGGATAAAAGGCAAGGAAATATTCGGGAAAAATAAAACCTGGCGAGGCTTCATCTTTGCGATCCTATTTGCAATAGTCATAGCCTATTTACAATTTTTTCTATACGGATTTGATTTTTTCAGGAATCTGAGCTTCATTAATTACTCAAACTGGCTCTTACTGGGCTTTTTATTCGGTTTTGGCGCTATCTTTGGAGATCTAATTGAAAGCTTTATTAAGAGAAGACTAAATCTTAAACCAGGAAAAAAATTCATTCCATGGGACCAGCTTGACTTTGTTATTGGCGCCCTGATTTTTATTAGTCTTGTTGTTGATATAACCCTAAAAATGTTATTGTACATAGTCATCATCAGCTTTATAGGCCATATCTTAGTTAATCATACTGCTTATTACCTAAAAATCAGAAAAGAAAAATGGTAATACAACTTATCTTGTTTTCGATTGCATTACTTTTTACCATATCTCTACTATTTTATAAATTCATTTTTCTGAGAGACCCTAAAAGAAAAATTCCACTTGGTAATAACATAGTTTCCCCTGCAGATGGAAAAGTAATCCAGATAATGAAATTAAAAGACATCAACAGACTAAAAATAAAAAAAGGCACAATAGGCAAAATCAAAACATTAGTAGCAGATACCTGCAAAGAAGGCTACCTAATCACAATAATGATGAATCTATTTGATGTTCATGTACAAAGATCACCCGTAGAAGGAACTATACTAAGCATCAAACACGTCCCTGGCAAATTTAGGAATGCTGTTTATGGCAATAAATTTGAGAATGGAATAGAAAACGAAAAGAACGAGATAATAATAAAGAACAAAAGACTCGGAAAGATTAAAGTAATCCAGATAGCAGGAGTCTTAGCAAGAAGAATAAAATGTTTCGTTAAAGAAAATAAGAAAGTTAATAAAGGTGAAAAGATAGGAAGAATCATAATAGGCAGCCAGGTAAGTTTGATATTACCAAAAAAAGTTAAATTGCTGGTTAAAAAGGGGGACAAAGTTAAGAGTGGTAAAAGCATAATAGCAGAATATTAAAATGGTTAGAAAGAGATTCAGAATTAAAAAAAATATTTTTACCCTAATATTATTAAGAATCCTTCTCACCCTAATTATTTTCCTATCTATATCTGTTGGTATGAATAAAATAGCTTTATACATTTTTGTTTTAACAGCCTTTGTTGCTTTTCTGGATGGCTTCCTGGCAAAAAGAAACAAAACAAGGTCTCAATTAAGATCTATCTTAGATCCTTTTGCCGATAAATTGCTTATTAATCTCACAGCTATTGCTTTGTTTTCTAAAGGGCTATTGCCTCTTTGGATTATGGCCATATACTTAGTTAAAGACTTATTAGTGATATTTAGTGCTCTATTTATCCTCATAAAAAATACCAAAACAATTTTCAGATCCAATGTTATAGATAAGATTGCTGTTTTTATACAAATATTTACTTTATTTATTATTTTAACAGGTCGCCTAGATTATGTTCTGGTCTGGATCTCAATAGGATTTGTCATCCTTTCTTTTATTACCACCTTGATTAGGTCTGGAGTGAGGGTTGTTAGATACAAAACAGACTTGGAAGAAATAAGATTCAGAAAACTACTGAAATTACCTGACCTATTTACTTTCTTAAATATCTTCATGGGCCTGCTCTCAATATTATTCATGGTAAACGGAAAATATTATTGGGCTATGGGTGCTTTATTAGTTGCTGTTTTTTTCGATTATCTGGATGGCAAGATAGCAAGACTAATGAAGAGAGAAGGTGAATTTGGAAAGCAGCTTGACAGCCTGGCAGATACAATAAGCTTTGGTGTTGCCCCTGCCATTTTTGGCTTCACTTTAATACAGACAAATTTCGCCATAATAATCTTTGCAATATTCCTATTTGCAGGAGTTCTAAGATTGGCCAGATATAACATTATGGAGTTTAGCGGAGAATTTGCAGGCATGCCTATAACTGTTAATGGTATGGTAATTCCTTTAATCTACTTCTTTAACGTGCCAGCCAATGCTTACCCTTATATCTATCTGTTCTTAGCAATACTGATGGTTAGCCCCCTAAAATTCAAGAAGCTATTCTAGAAAATAAATTGTAGTGCCATTGCGATCAAAACAAAGTCAATATCCCTTATAATACAAAGCAATGTTTCTTTCTTACTTTTACGCATCAATAAACTCCCGCTCGGCAACCCATACAGAAAAATCAGTGAAGACTCTATTATAAATAAGTTCAATTCCTTTGAGGACAAATAAAATATAACCGCTAGTATAATATAAACATAAAATATTTCATCAAATTTATCCTTAAAATAATTCTTTGCAGCATAAACAGCAATAAAAGCCAATATTAATAAAACTGATATATAATTCAATTTAATAAACACCAATAAAAAAACAAATATCAGCAATAAAATTATCTTCTGCAGAAAAATAAAATATTTTTTCCCTATTTTTAATTCCTCTTTCGCAATTATAGCTAGAAAAAACCCTGCAAATAATCCAACAAAACACACCAATGCTGTTAAAGAATAATTTAAAAAATTCATAATGCATTCATTTCTTTAACCCTTCTTTTATGCCTCTCTTCTTTTGAAGCATCTGTTGTAAGAAATGTTTTAATTATCTTCTTGTAATCCCTTGCAGACTCTGTCCTTGAACCTAAACAAAGAATATTCGCATTATTATGCGATCTTGCTATCTTCGCTGTATAGCCATCATAGCACAACGCAGCCCTTACACCTTTTATCTTATTTGCAGTAATACACACCCCAATACCAGAGCCACACACCAATATGCCAATTGATTTTGTTTCAGCAACCTTCTTTGCAACCTTCTCCGCAACTAACGGATAATCAACAGATTCTTCAGAGAATGCCCCTAAATCATCAGCAAAATACTTCAACTCTCCTAAATACTCTTTTATTTTCTCCTTTAACTTAAAACCTGCATGGTCTGCACCTATTATTATTTTACTTCCCAGAGGGAAATTTGAAAAAATTCCTTTTTTCATATTCATCCTTTTCATCACTTAGTCCCAAACTTTTTAAATCTTTTGCTAAGCTAGGAACAAATTCGTAATCCTTGAACTCATCCAGACTAACCCATTTAAACTCAACATTCTCATGGCAAAGCTTAACCTCTTCTTTATCAGCTTCGCACAAATAAACAGCCACCACCCATTTTTTACCTTTTTCTTCATCAATAACCTCAATTATCCCTCCATTCTTAACTATATTTGCATCCAACCCAGTCTCTTCTTTTATCTCTCTTAGACAAGTATCTTCCCCAGATTCAAACTCTTTAACAAAACCAGAGCAAAAACTCCATTTGTTGGGATAATTCCTGTCATCAGGAGCTTTCTTTAATATCAGAAACTTATCTCTATTTTTCACAACACCTGTAACAACAAAATATGTTTTCATTTTTTAAATTCAGAATGCCCCCATTGAATCAATAAATCAACATCCTCTAGCTTAGGAACGTCACAAGCTCCAAAACAAGAGCCCATCCAAATTACGACTTTAGCAGACGTTTCTTTCTCTAACTTATCAACTATCTCCTTAGCCTTTGGCTTCAAACCTTCAGGCAACTGAATACAAACCCTTTTAGCTTTAGAATTCTTAATTGAAGATATTGCTTTGTTTAGCTCAAGATTATACATAAAGAAAAAGAATAATAAGGATTATAAAAAGGTTATGTTGATTCTTTAATTATTAATATGTTTCTGGGGGATTATCATCCTTTAACCTAATATTAAGTGGTAATTTAAACCCTCCTTCAACTATAACCCTTCCTAAACCATCTTCTCTTTCAAAAATTTGTGCCTCAATTCCATTTTTCATTGCCCAATTAGCAAACAACTCAGCAAGAGGAATATCTTTTAAAGGAGTATCTCCTACTTTTTCACGTACATATCTCAAGAAAGCAACTTCATTTCCTATATTCCCATAATACTTAATTGGTAAAGCCTTATCAGAATTCATTCTATCACCTTTTTTCACTCTTCCAAAAACAATTCATCCATCTCAAAAGAGCTTAACTTCTTTTTGTTAAGTATAGCCATCTTTGGCTTTCTTCCATGGCTTCCTCTAATCTCATCAAATTCAAATTCATCATCATTAGATTCAAGTATATCTTCCATTTCTACTCCCCTACAAACCCTAACTTATCATACTCTCTTAGCTTTTTTACTTCTCTATCTACCTCTTTTTTCTTCTCTTCACTTACTTTCTCATTAGTTTCTATCTTTTCTAAAAGACTCATTCTATCAAATAGCTAGAAGTAGCTTATATATAAACCTTTCGTTTTTGTTGTTATTTGAGAGTAGTGAAACTTATTTCAACCCAATCCTTGTATACTTCTTACACTCTAAACAATAATAGATTAATTTACCTTTTCTCGTCCTTATCCTGCAATTCAGAGAAGGGATCAACACAATATAACAATTCTTACAGAGTTGCCTTTTTATCCCAATAGGCAGCCTTATCTTATGCTTCATAAAGAGATATCTTATCTTCTTAGAATATGTCTTAGAAAGCCCCCTATTCCCTTCTTTATAGGCCTTCTTAGCCTTTTTTAATAACTCTGGGATTAAATCCATTGCTTCCTTCTTTGCTTTAAGCTTTTTAGCTACTCTTCTTCTCATAATAGCTCTATTATTTGCTAATACGTATATTAACCTTTCTTTTTAAGAATAAAGTAAAGAACATTTTACAAAATAGAAAAATTTATATATTAAATGTATAATATATTTAACATATGATAAAAAATACCATAAAACAACACAGAAAACTGCTTAAGTTAAGGCAGTCTGATCTGGCAGAAGACCTGACAGTCACAAGACAAACAATAAACAGTATTGAAAACAGCAAATACCTACCTAGTCTAGAACTAGCCTTTAAACTAGCCAGATTATTCAACTGCAAAATAGAAGATTTGTTTGAGATTAGTAGTAATAATCTACCTAAAACAAACAAATAATTTTTAAATGCCCCCTCATTACCCTTTATTAAGATGTTTAAATTTCTAAAAAAATTATTTTCTGAACCAGAAGAACAACAACCAGATAAAGAAGAAATCAAAGCAGAAGACCTAGAAAACTGGTTTAAGGTAAAGACAGATAATATCTATAGTAATCTAGACACACATCTCAAGGAAATTAAAAACACTGTAAAAGAAGAGATACTTAAAACAAAAGACAATCTATCCATACTAAGCACAGCAAAACTCCATAACCCTAAGATAAGTGTTAAGGAGAACCAGTTCATGGAAGGAAACAGGAGCGCATATGTCCTTGGAGTTAATAATTTTTTAAGATCTATTGACTTAGAAAAAAAAGATTACCTCACTTTGCTGGAATTCTGCAATAGCTTCAATGTAAAACTAGAAGGATTTGGTAAATCAACACTCAGATCCTACCACATCCTGCAGGAATTCTTCGCTAACGAAAGCAGGAACATAGCAATCAATATCAAGAATCTGGATGCTTCAATCAAAAAACTAAGTAACATAATCAAAGACGCTAATATAAGTAAAATTGACGAAATAAAGAAAAGTATTCTTGATTTAAATAATAAAATAAAACAAAAAAACGATTTTGGAAATATATTAGAAGATAAGGAAAAAATCAAGCAAGGATTAACAAAAAACAAAGAGGAGATTGAAAAAGAACTGGACATATTAATTAAAAGCAAAGAGTACAATAATCTAAATGAATTAAAGGCAAATAAAGAAGCACTTCTAGCTGCCATAAGGGAGCACAATGCAAAAATAATACATGCTTTCTCTGTTATGGAAAAACCATTGAAAAAGTTGGTAAGAGTTGTTCTACAGGATGCTGCTCTACTACAGAAATACATGGAAAATCCTGTTGAGGCCTTAGTGCAGGACACTGATTTAAAGATACTTCCATTATTACAGAAACTAGAAAAGAACATCAATAATTACACATTAGAATTGAAAGATAAGAAAAGAGAAAAGGTTCTGGAAACAATCAAAGGATTAACAGAGGAATTCCTGAGGGAATTTATTAACAAGCATAAAGAACTAGATGAGAAATTAGAAAATCTGGAACACCAAATTAATGAAAATGAAACCCTTAAAAAAGAGAATAAATTGAATTATGAATTAACTAACGCTAACGATAATCTGGATAAAATAAATGGAGAAATTCAAACACACAATAAAGAATTAGAAAAAATAAACCTGCCAGAAATGAAAACTAATTTAGAAAAAGATATGAATGATTTGTTGAAGACTGAGATAAAAATAAACTAGGCTGATTTCTTCTTAAAATATTCGAAATTTCCTTTTAATGCCTCTAATCCTGGTAATGTTCCTAATAGAATATATTCAATAGAAGCACCACCACCAGTTGATATTGGAACCTTTATTTTTTCTTTTAATGCTTTTTCAGCATCCCCACCACCTATCCTTAATAATCCTTTATAATCAGATAAAACTGCAACTAGTTGATCAGTTCCTTTCGTATAACCATCTTCAAATCTCCCCATAGTTCCAAAAACAACTACCCTTGGAGCAGATCTTATTGCCCCTATAGTACCCTCTTCTAATAGAGTATCTGCTATGCTTCCTTCAGAAGTAATATCTTTTACCCCAACACCCTTATCTTTATTACCATCTAAAACAACGCTTCTTGGTAAAATAATATTATTATATTTACCTGAAGCTGCTTTTGCTTTGCTGGTATATTTTTTCTCTTCACCTGTTTTTTCATCTTTTTCTGTATATTTTGATTTCCCTATCTCGTAACCAGCTCCTTTTAAGAAGACATTTGCAACAACACCACCAACAACAACATTATCAAACATACTTGGGAATCCTTCAATTTTTCTTTTTGAATCTCCTGCAATTGCAAGCATCTTTTCCTTGAGCTTAGCCCCACTAACTATAGCAACTCCCCCATGTTCACCTGTTGCAATTGGACCCCAATAATCTAGTTCTTGTTTCATCAAATAACCTGCAACAACATCCATTCCTTGTTCTATAAGGTATAACGGAAGCCAGACAGTTGAGGTATGTGCTCTATGCGCCGCAGCAAAACCATCTAAAACATAAACATCAATAAAATTTGCTAACTGTTTAACAAAAGGTCTAGCAAGAGCTGATTTATCTGCCTCTTCCTCTGGTCTAAATCTTAAATTCTCTAATAACAATATATCTCCATTATTCATACCGGCAACAGCTTTTTCAACTTTAGGGCCAACACAATCATCTACGTAATAAACATTTTTACCACCCAAAAGCTCTTCTAATTCCTTTTTAATGGGCTTTGTTCTCCATTTTTCTACTACATGACCAGCAGGTCTTTTAACATGCGTACCAAGAATTAGTTTTCCACCTTTTTCTCTAATGTAGTTTATGGTTGGTAAGGAAGCTTCTAATCTTTTTGTACTCCCCATAGACCCATCTTCATTTAGTACATTAAAATCAACCCTCATAAATGTTTTTTTACCTTTTAATTTTACATCTTCGATTGTTTTATACGCAGCCATTCTTTACCACCCAACAAAACCAAATCAATATCCAATATATAAGTTTTATTGTTTTCTACCCAACAAATCCCGTAATTTATTCAGAAAATTAATAAGAGAACTATAGCTCAACTTTATAGCATTATAAGGACAATTCTCATGACAGCAATAACACAACACACATTTTTCCCTATCAAACCTGGGATAAGGTTCAAGCCTTATTGCCTTAACAGGACACACCTGTTCACATACTCTGCATTTTTTGCATTTATTTTTCTTGACGTATGGTCTAAAAGATGTAAGATTAAATACAAACCTTGTTATAAACCTGGGCAAGTTCATCATAAAGATGGGCAATCTCCCTCCTTTTGTTGCTTTTTCAAAATCAACCACAATATCTTTTTCTCCAATAACTTCAACATCATTTATTCCGGAAAATAATCCTCTTTCAATCGCATATCCTGTAGTTTTAATATCTAATGGATTAAATCCAATAATCCTAGAAGCAACAATATCCAAAGCAACAGCATCTTCAGCTACTATAATTAAACCAACATTTTTTGGTTTTCCAGCAGAACCAGGCCCTTTTCCTTCTAACCCAACAACAGCATCCATTATATTCAACTGTGGCTTTACATTCTGATAAATATCCAGCAGTAAATGTCCAAACATATCCTCATTAGGTGCAAGTGCATGTTTTCTTGATTTCCCCCCTCCAGGAACACAGCCAAACATATTCTTCACAGCTCCAGTATACTTCATCAGCACATGTGTTTTCAGCTTAGGAACATTAATTACCATATCAACCATAAATGGCTCTTTAGCCAAAATAAATTTCTTCAAAACCTTAGCATTATTATCAACAATCTCCTTCCTTTCAGAACCCTCAAAAGAAATCAGCTTTACATTATGTTTTTTAGCAACCTCTTCAATCCCGCATATCTTAAAAGCCAGCTTAGTCCCGCCATAAGAACCTACCCCCCCCGAATCCCCTATCCATACCTCATTGTTATTCTCCTTTAATAACCTACACAACGCATCAAGAACAGCAGGATGTGTATCAACAGCAGTCTCAGGCTTCCTCTGCCCCAAAACATTCGGCTTTAAAAGAATTTTCTTATTCTTAGGAATCTCAAAACCTATATCCTGAAGAGATTTTTTAATTACATTATAAACCTCTTCAACATCATAAGAATCACATTTCAACACAGATACCTTTTCCATAATAAGAAGTAATTTTAATTATTTTATAAGAGTTTTGATTGAAAATAAAATTCATATTTAACTATTTATAACCAAATTTTTCATCATAAGTTTTGTGGTCAATAATATCAAGAACTACATCAATTATTTCAAGTTCTTCTGTTTTGATGGTATATATCAATCTCCAATAACCTGCTAAATTACATTTCCATAGATTATTAACTTCATACTCCTTTATGTATTCTTTTGGTATTTGTTTTTTCTTAATGTGAAATCCATACTGAGGATTATCTTTTAACAATTCCAAAACTCTTTTTATAGAATTCAGCAAAGTTTGGTTATCAGAATTTTCAACCCCTTTCTTGAGTTCATCACCCACAATCTTATTTAATCTTTCATACTCATCTTTAGCATCACCAACTAGAATAACCTTTACATTTTTGCCTTTGAACATTATTTATACCTCTAGTCCTTCTTTTATAGCCGCAGCTAATTTTTTGCTTGGATTAAACGTCCATGTTATACCTTTTTCCCCATCTATTATTTTTCCAGAGTGCTCCAAGTAATCTAATATCACGTTCAATGTTTGCCTTATTGTTTTCTTTGGCATTCTTCTTAAAATCTCATTCCTGCTTAAAGGTTCGTCTGCTTTTTGCAAGACATCTTCCACCATCAAAACTGTTTTCAAGTTTGGATAGTGTATCAAACTCAGTTCTGTTCTTTTCATCAATTCCACCCTTTCTTTCTTAGATGTGCTGTTCTTGACAAATTGTCTTATCAGCTGTTCTTGAAAATTTGGGTCTTTATTCGGTTCTTCAAATCTTCAGTTCATATATACAATAATGTATACTATACAAATATGTATATATAGCTCATATTTAAATCTTTCGTTTTTATCAATCAAAAAATTAAGAAGAAATTAAAAAAATTAAATAAAAAGCGGCAAAAACACCAAAGCAACAATTGATATCAGCTTAATCAAAATATTAAGCGAAGGGCCTGAAGTATCTTTCATAGGATCTCCCACAGTATCACCAACAACTGCAGCCTTATGGGCATCTGAACCTTTCCCTCCAAACTTACCTCCTTCAATATACTTCTTTGCATTATCCCACGTAGCACCAGCATTAGCCATAAATACAGCCATTAGAAAACCAGTTACAGTAACACCAACCAACAATCCACCTAATGCTTCAACACCTAAAAATAATCCAACCAAGATTGGAGTTATTATTGTAATTAAGCTTGGCAATATCATCTGCTTTAGAGCAGCCCCTGTTACAATGGATATGCATTTATCAGAGTCAGGCTTAGCCTTTCCCTGCATCAATCCTTTAATCTGCTTAAACTGTCTCCTGACTTCTTTAACAACACTCTCTGCTGCCCTTCCAACAGCCTTCATAACCAGAGCAGAAAACACAAATGGCAGCACCCCTCCAATAAACAAACCAATAATCACTATAGGAGTTGTAATATCAATTACTGTTGGTTTACCAGTCAATTGAGCAGCTACCTGTGTAAATGAAGCAAACAAAGCAAGCGCTGTCAACCCAGCAGAACCAATTGCAAACCCTTTACCAATAGCAGCTGTTGTATTTCCAACAGCGTCTAAACCCTCACATCTTTTCCTTATCTTCCCACCAAGCTTTGCCATCTCTGCAATCCCTGCAGCATTATCTGCAACTGGACCATAACAATCAGTTGCTAAGGTTATGCCTAATGTAGATAACATCCCTACAGCTGCAATCGCAATACCATACAACCCGGAAAAATGATAAGATACAAAAATAGCAGCACATATAGTCAATACAGGAATCAAAGTAGAAATCATACCAACAGACAATCCCTGGATTAAATTAGTTCCAGCTCCTGTCCTGGCAGCCTCTGCAACTTCCTGAGTTGGTTTTCTACCATCAGAAGTATAATACTCTGTTGACAGACCAATTATTACCCCTCCAACAAGCCCGGAAAGCATTGCATAAAAAACACCTAAGCCATGCGAATTTGGGATTACATACCCAATAACAAGAAAAGATAAAATAGCCATAATAATCGAAGCAGCCCATATCCCCTTATCCAATGCATGCTGTGCTTTTCCTTTCGTTACTTTAACAAAGTACATACCTGCTATGGAAGATAAAATACCAAGACTAGCTAGTATCATGGGCAAAATTACATAACCCTTTGCTATCTTTGTTGTTATACCCAATACGGCAGTTCCAATAACCATCGCAGCTATTATAGAATCAACATAACTCTCAAACAAATCAGCACCCATCCCAGCAATATCACCAACATTATCACCAACATTATCAGCTATTACTGCTGGATTACGAGGATCATCTTCAGGTATTCCAGCTTCAACCTTGCCAACCAAATCTGCACCAACATCTGCTGCCTTAGTATAAATCCCCCCACCTACTCTTGCAAATAACGCTATAGATGAAGCACCAAAACCAAATCCATAAATGATATTTGGATCACCAAAGATTAAATAAAGCAATGTTACACCCAATAAACCTAAACCTACAACACAAAGCCCCATCACAGCTCCAGAAGAAAAAGCAATATTCAACCCTTCATTCAATGATTTCTTAGAGCCTTCTGTAGTTCTTGCATTAGACTTTGTTGCAATTCGCATCCCAATATTCCCAGCTACCCCAGAAAATATAGCTCCAATAACAAACGCTATTGCAATGTTCTGCCCTATAAAATAATATAAAGCAGTAGCAACTACTATGCCAAACACACCTAATATAATATACTCTTTATTAAGGAAAGTCATAGCCCCTTTATGTATTAGCTCAGAAAGCTCCTTCATCTTCTCATTCCCATCAGACTTTTTCATCACAGTAACAGCTTTATGGAGTGCAAAAACTAAAGCTAAAATACTTATTGCTAAAATTACATATAATATCATCATTCCCACCTCGCTGAAACAAAAAAACATATAATATAAAAAGATTTCTAATCCTTCCTTATTTTAGCTATAAAGAAGGCGTTCGGGGTGGGAAATTAAATCCGTAGGATTTATGGCTTTTCTAATGGGAGGATTATATTTTTCGTAGCTTTGCTACGAAAAAACCTTCACTATCATTATCCTGCGGCCATATACGCAGACATCTCCTAATCTCAGAATTATACTCATTACCCTCAAACTCCAACACAGCAGAACTTCGTTTTATGTCCAACTTTATCTCTTCTAATTTGGCATTATCATACTTATTCAATAAAAAATCGACCACACCTTCATTTTCTTCCGGCTCTAAGCTGCATGTTGAATATACTAAAGTTCCTTTCTCTTTAAGAATCGAAAATGCAGTATCTAATAATTGTCTTTGCTGCCCAGCTAACCTCTTTACAGCATTAGGGTTCCATATCCTTAATGTTTTGAGAGATTTTCTTATTGTTCCTGTTCCAGAACAAGGAACATCCACTAGTATCCTATCAAACTCTATATTAGAATTTTTGAAAAACCTTCCTTCCATTAAAGTCATTATTGAATTCCTTATCCCCATCCTTTGTAAATTTATACCTAATGGCTGCAACCTAATATATTGGTAATCATTAGCAATTAATATCCCTTCATTCTCCATATACTGAGCAATCTGTGAACTTTTAGAACCAGGAGCAGCACACATATCCAAAATAATCTCACCAGGCTTAGGCTCTAAAACCAAAGGGGGAATCATAGAAGCAGCTTCCTGCACATAAAAATAACCAAGAGAATGCTCAACAGTATTCCCGATATCCCTCCTTCCTGTCTTATGCTTAACCCAAAAGCCCTCTTTACACCATGGTACTTGTTTAAGGCTCCACCCTAATTTCTCCAAGCGCTTTTTACATTCATCTATTGTTATCTTCAGCGTATTTACTCTTATTGATCTTCTTAGAAATGTTAGAGAAATATCTTTGAAAGTTTCCCAATCAGTTAATTTTGAATATCTTTCAATAAACTTTTCCTTGAATTCTATTTTTTCTTTGTCCATTTTATATCTTCTTCACCATATAAACCCCTTCTTTCTTATAACCCAACTTCTTGAAATATTCCTTAGCCCCTACACCAGCAATAACAACCATTTTTCTTTTATAATAAGTTTTAGCAGTCTCCTCAGCTCTTTTAAGAAGCTCCTTACCCAATCCCCTATGCTGATAAGAACTTTTTGATTTTTTCCCTATTTGAACTGATGGTGAATATACATGAAGCTCTCTTATTAATGCTGATTCTTCTGTAATCTCCTTTCGTAAAAATGAAGACGGAAACCTCAGCCTACAAAATCCCAGAATAAAGCCATTCTTCACATCCTCAACTGAAATAAAAAACTCATTCCCTTTAGATGCAATATACTGCCTTTCTATAATCCTTACTTTTCCGGATATCTTTCTCAACCTGGGCTCCCTGCACCTTATACATCTACATTTTATCCTTTTCTTCTTCATCAATTCCTCAACATACTGCCTTAAATTAGTTTTATCAACACCAGCCTCTGTCATAAAAGTAGGTATGTCGCGTTGAACTCGCATAATCCTACAATACTCCGGAACTATCCTCTTAAACTCTAAAATCAATTCAGCAGCCTGCTTAGTACTCAACGGCTTAAACTTCTTTTTCTTCCAAAGTGAATAAAGCTTAGTCCCCTTCAAAACCATGCACGGATACAACTTTAACATATCAGGCCGAAAACCCTCAAATTCAAACAAAGCAGCTAAAGAAAAAAGATCCTTTTTCTTATTAACACCAGGTAATCCAAGCATCATATGATAATTAATCTTAAACCCTAAATCCTTCAGAATCCTTGTTGATTTTATAGAATCCTCAACAGTATGCCCCCTCTTTATTTTCTTCAAAACATCATTATAAACTGTCTGCACACCTAACTCAACCTTTGTGCACCCTAATCTTAACATCTCATTTGCTTCCTTTAATTTTGCATAATCAGGTCTTGTTTCAATAACTAATGACACACACCTTATATTGCTTTTTTCATTTCTTAACTGCTCCTTCCCTAAATCTATTTTCCCTTTATTTTTTACTTGCAACAACTTTCTCTGAACCAACTTAGTTCTTTTCTCATCAAAAATATCTCCTGGCAATTCAAAAAACTCCTTGAATTTAACCAAATCCAACTTATTTTTCTTAAAAAACAAATTAGAAAAATCATTCATCGCCTTGAAAGCATAAGTCACAAATTCTTCTTTATATTTTTTAGGAAATGATGGAAATGTCCCACCCATTATTATTAATTCCAATTTATCAGGCAAATGCCCCTGCACAACATGTTGCTCTAACCTATTCATAACCTGCAGATAAGGATCATACTTATTTCGTATAGCACGACGTGTAGCAGGCTCCTTGCCAGTATAACTTTGAGGAACATCCCCAAATACAGACTTAGGACCTCCAGGACACATCAAACAAGGCCCTACCCCCCTCTTAACATGAGGGCACTTAAATGGCTTTGTCATTATCGCACATATTGCAACACCAGAAATAGTTCTCGTTGGTTTTGTTAATAAATACCTTCTAATCTTTGGAATCTCCTGAACAGGAACATTCAATAATATCTCAATATCCTTGGGAATTTTTTTCAATTTATACTTCTTACATAATCTTGTTTTTATTTTAGAAAGCTGTAGCTTTGATGGTTTCTTCGATTTTATTATACTAACTAATTCATTTAAATAAGCACTATCCATACTCTATCAAAAAATTGAACTTAATTTATAAATCTGTTGTTACATTTTCATGAGTACTCTAAAGTAACAACCAACAGAAAGATTTAAATACCTGCCCAAGTTCTCGAAAAAGTAAAATGTTAGATAATTTAGTAGAGGGCGTTATGCAGGAGGAACTTGCTGTATGGTTAGAAAAACGTCCAGAGCTTGTTGAATGGTTAAGCAAACATAAAGAACTTGCTGAATGGATGAATCAAAATAATGAATTTGTTAAATGGGCAGAACACTATAAGGATAAAAGAGTAGTAATTAAGTATGGTGCAGTTATAGAGCATGGATTAACTGCAGGAGAAATTGCAGAAGAGATAATTCTTTTAAAACTATGTGGAATCCATCCAAATATTGTACATGGTGGAAGTACATATATCAATGCTGCATTGAAGGAAGCTTTTCCCGAACCCCCTTATAAGCCAAGATATACATCACTGGGAGATAGGATTACTGATGGTACTAAAAAATCAGAAGTAGATGGAAACTATAAGGGAAAAACAGAGGTTGAAATTGTTCATATGGTTCTTAGTGCTATTTCAAATGAAATTGTTGACCTGTTAAAAGAATATAGCCCAGAAGGGATTGAGGTAAAGGCTTTAGGAACATCACCTGAAGAACCTTTATTTAGATGCACCCAAAAAAGTGAAGAAGCACAATATGTTGGAAAAATTGAATACCTTGAAGAAAAGCTCTTACCTGCTTTATATGATGAAAACATAATTCCTGTTATACCCCCTCTTGGTTATGGAGTGGGTAAAGATAGTTTGATGGAAAGACTTAATATAAACGGAGATGTGGCAGCATCTTATCTAGCTTCTTTTTACTATGATGATGAATTATATATTCCACAAGCAAGTGACCTACTTTTTATTACTGATGTTCCTGGAGTTCATAATATAAACGGTGAACTTATTTCATCATTAACAACCGATGGAGCAAAAGAACGTATGGAAAACGGGATTATTAATAAAGGCATGTATGCTAAAGTTGGAGCCTCTATTGACGCGTCAGAGGAAGGTGTTAAGAAAGCGCACATCATAAGTGGAAGATCACATTATTCATTATCAACAGAGTTATTTACTAATAGAGGTACTGGAACAGTGATTGTGAAGGAAAGATGAAAATCGCTGCTGTTGATTATGGATACAATCTTCCTATTTTGAAAAACTTATTCAAGAATACTGCATTATTAGAAAAATATAGGCTAGAATCTATTGGACTAGAGCCCATTTTTGTGTATGACAAAAATTCACAACGAGACAAAGTTCTTGAACTTGCTGGACAAATTTACAATAATGCTGATGAAATTGTTTTTACATATGAAGAAGGTTTAGAAAGGCTTAAATCACTTGCTGGAAGTATAGACTTATTAATTGCTGCTTGTTCTCTTGGAAGAGAAGCATCAGGACTAGACCTAATTGGAGATGCAAGAAGAGGGAATCTTGGAGAAACACTAACAGATATACCAATAGCAGTTATAGCTGATTTTGGTGATCCTTTATCTCCACATACAGAATTAAATGAAGCAGGACTTGGGATAAATTTATTTATTGATTATATTTTTAATGCTAAAAACCAAGATGCTTTGCTAAATCTTATTAATGAAATACAGCAAACAAAAAACTAAAAAATCCATTCAGCCAACAAAAACACCACATAAAACAACACCAATACTATCCCACTTTTCCATCCTACTTTTTCTTTCCCCATTATAAGAAGACTATACAGAATGCCCACAATCATAAATATAGAAGTAATTAAAATAGTTGAAAATTCAATGTAAACAGGCCTTATCACAGCCACTATTCCCAAAACAAGGGCAGAATTAGCAACCAAGCTTCCTAAAACATTTCCAAACGCCAGATTTTGTTTATGCTTAAATATAGATCTAATCTGAACTGTCAACTCCGGAGCAGATGCTCCTATTCCTATAACCACTAATCCAACAATATATGGCGATATATTCAACATCCCAGATACCTCAATAGAAGAGAAAACCAAAAACCTGGCAGATAAAAGCAAAGCAGCAAGAGCTAACCCAAAAATAATAACATCCTTCCATATATTCTTTAATTCAACATTCTCTTTCATCTTCCCTAGCTCCCCTTCACTATGCCATAACCTTGCTACATACACCAAGAAAGCCAAAAGAAGTATTACTCCATCTACTCTTGATAAAACACCGTCAATAACCAATAATAAAGGAAATAGTATTACAAACAAGGTAACTATGGGAGCATTCCCCCCTACATTCTGTTTTGTTTTAATACTCTTAGTCATTAATAAAATCAAGCCAAGCATAGGTATCTTAAACAAATTAGAGCCAAAAACAGTTCCAAAAACAATTGCTCCAGCACCAGCCATTGCTCCTGTTAAAGCCGCAACCAACTCAGGCATAGCAGTTCCTATCGAAACAACCAGAAAACCAATAAGATAATCAGAAATACCTAATTTCCTGGCATAATCAGATATACTATAAACTACCATGTCTGCAGATTTTGCAACAATAACCAATGAAACTAAAGCTATTATTGAATGAAATAGCAATGGATGGATATTTATAAAGTTTGAAATTAATTCATTTATCATTTTTTATAACCCTCTAATATAAAATTGAATTATTATAAAAAATATGTAAAGCAGAATCAAGGAAACGCCTTCCTTCCAATATAGTTTGTTGCCGCTTTCAACAAAGGTTGCGAATAAAAAAGCAACTATTAACATAAAAATCCCGCTTGTTATAAATAATAAAAAATCAGCGGTTATCGGCCAGATAATAGCTGTTATGCCTAAGACTAAGGTAGAATTGGCTACTACACTTCCTATTGTGTTGCCCAGGGTCATTTGTGTATGGCCTGCCAAAGCTGCCCTTGTTCCAAAAACTAATTCAGGAAGTGTTGTCCCAAACGATACTAAGAATAGGCCTATTAAAATTGGAGGTAGCATAAAGTCTATTGATATTAAAGTAGCGTAAAACACGAGAAAACGTGATGATACAAACAACAAAACCAGAAAAAAAAGGAATAAAAATGTATATGCAACTGGTTCCCATTTCTTTATCCTGTCTTCAACCTCTTTTTTGAATATTTTTCTTTCCTTGTACAGCTTAATTGCATAAACAAAAAAGGCTCCGACTAAAATGATACCATCTACCCTGGATATTCCGTGGCCTATCCACATCAAAATGAAAGGCAATGCAGCAATAAAAAACATATATAGCGCATCTGTCTTTGTTTTTTCACTTTCAATCACAATTCCTTTTCTAAGCAATATAGGGATACCAATAACTACGGTTAGGTTTAAGATATTAGCACCAACAACATTTCCTAATGCTAATGCGGTGTTATGGGCTAAGGCAGAACTAATCCCAACAAATAATTCTGGTACAGAAGTTGCAAAGGCCATGATGACAAAGCCAACAACGAATTCGCTGATTCTCAAAAAATAAGCTATTTTAATCAGGGATTTAACTAAGAAATGTCCGCTAACAATTAACATAACCCCCCATAAAGCAAAAAATGCTATATGCATTAATATTTCTGACATTTAGGTCACGCTTTTTCTTATTTTTCTTGTTTCTAAGTAATTCATAATCATTTTCCTTGATTCCAGTATGATGTATAATGTGCAGGATACTAAGAGTATTTTAACCCAGTCAAATAATCCAAGAGGGACTGTTTTAAAAGCTATATTTAATGGTGTATATAGCACTGCAAACTGCATCAATACCGAAATAATTACAGCACCAATTACAAATTTACTTGTTTTAATATCGATTTTGAAATTTTTTGCCCTGTACGTTAGCACATTAAATAATTGAAACATAATCAGTGTTGTGAAAGCGATTGATTTTGCTTTAGCAGTATTAACCCCGTAGCTATAAAACATAAACAGTGTTCCTACACCCATCACCAAACCGACTATCAGAATATTGTGGATAACCTCTTTGGATATTATGTTCTCTTCTCTCTTTCTTGGTGGCTTTTTCATAATATCTTTGCTGGAAGGATCTAGCCCCAGCGCTAGTCCAGGCAAGCCATCAGTCAATAGGTTTACCCAGAGTATCTGGATGGCTATCAGTGGAAGGGGCCAGCCAATGAGAATTGCTAAAAAAATAACCAATATTTCTCCTAAATTTGAAGAGAGAGTATACTGGATAAATTGTTTAATGCTGCTGTAAATACCCCTTCCTTCCTCTACTGCATTTACAATTGAAGCGAAATTATCATCTGTTAATACCATATCAGAAGCTTCTTTGGCAACATCTGTTCCTGTGATGCCCATTGCAATTCCAATATCAGATTTTTTTAAAGCAGGAGCATCGTTTACACCATCACCAGTCATAGCAACAATATGCCCCTTCTTTTTTAAAGCATTTAATATTCTTACTTTGTGTTCTGGGCTTACCCTTGCATAAATTATGATATCTTCTACTGCCCTATCTAGTTTACCATCACTTAATTTATCTAACTCATCTCCGCTTAATGCTTTATCGCCTTCTTTAAACAAGCCCAATTCTTTCGCTACTGCAACAGCAGTTAATTTATGGTCTCCAGTGATTAAAATAGTCTTAATGCCTGCAGTTTTGCATTCCACAATGGCCCCCCTGACTTCCTCTCTTGGAGGATCAATCATAGCCTGCAACCCGACAAAAATTAAATCCTTCTCAATTTCTTCTGGTGTTGGATTATATTTTCCAGCTAATGATTTATACGCAAAGCCTAAAACTCTTAGGGCTTTATTAGCCATGTCCTGGTTAATCTTCAGGATTCTTTTTTTATCCTTTTCAGTTAACCTGTTTACCTTGCCGTTAATGTAAAGGTATTTGCAGTTCTTTAGAATTACATCTGGAGCTCCTTTAACATAAGCGGCATTTTCTCTATTAATTTTATGAATCGTTGCCATGCATTTCCTTTTAGAATCAAATGGAATCTCATCTATCCTTGGGAAATGTTTTTCCAATTCATTCTTTTTCAGGCCTCTTTTTCCGGCTGAAACAAGCAACGCTCCTTCAGTTGGATCTCCAAATATTTCCCATCTTTCATTATGATTCAATCTGCTGTCATTGCATAAAGCACCAATCCTTAATAATAATCCAATATTTCTTGCGTCTAATACTTTAGTTCCTACCTGAATAAACTTGCCTTCTGGTTTATAGCCTTCGCCAGTAACCTTAATTAATGAATTGTTAGCATAAATTTCCCTGACTGTCATTTCGTTTTTTGTTAGAGTGCCGGTCTTATCAGAACAGATTACATTAGTGCAGCCAAGGGTTTCAACAGCAGGAAGCTGCCTAATCAAAGCATTTCGTTTTACCATTTTCCTAACACCCAAAGCTAAAGAAATCGTAACAATAGCAGGCAAACCTTCTGGAATGGCAGCGACAGCCAAAGCAACAGCAGCTAAAAACATTTCACTTACATAAGCTTTTTCAATTAAACCTGTTGCTAAATATTCTCTTAAAACGCCAACTCCAAAAACAACAGCACAGATTCCAATAGTAACAACCCCTAGCCACTTGCCAAACTGCTTTAACTTTTCTTGCAATGGTGTAAGTTTTTCCTTTACCTCCTGAACCATTTCTGCGATTTTGCCTATCTCTGTATTCATACCTATACTGGTTATCACTGCCTTTGCATGGCCTTTTGTTACAATTGTTCCCATAAAGGCCATATTCTCCTGGTCTATTACCGATGTATCTTCCTCAAGAGCCCCAGTAACCTTTTTTGATGGAACAGACTCACCAGTTAATGATGATTCATCTATTTGCAATGCAGCGATCTGAATCAATCTTGCATCAGCAGGAACTTTGCTTCCAGTTTCCAGAAGAATTATATCGCCAGGGACCAACTCTCTGGAATCTATTTCTATCTCCTTTCCTTCTCTGATGACCTTTGCTTTTAATGCAGTTAATTTTCTTAATGCTTCAATAGCTTTCTCAGCTTTATATTCCTGAACAAAACCGAATACCCCATTAAGGATTATTATTATAGAGATGACAATAGCATCAAGTCTTTCTCCTATTAACAAAGAGATAACCATGGCAGCTAAAAGAATTATAATAATAAACGAGGTAAACTGCCTGGCTAAGATTTGAAGTGGCGTAATCCCCTTTCTCTTTTCTATCTCGTTAATGCCATATTTCTCAATCCTTTTCTTAGCCTCTTCAGAGCTTAAACCCTTTTCAGATGTATTCAGCTCCTTATAAATCTCTTTTAATTCTTTATAATGCATTTTACCCTTTTTTTGGAAATTACTTTGTTTTTTATGACTTATTATTCTATCTTATCCTCCACACTACCTTTTCCAGTCCTTTCAAACTTAATATACCATTTATTATTTATACTATCATAAGAGAAAACAACATTGTACTTCTTTGATTTATCCAATGCAAAAAGCAAAGGCATAGGAATAGTAGTCTCAAAACTACTGCCCCTCTTATACAATTTCCTCCTGAATTCTGCTGTTACCATTATACTTATTTTAATACTTACCTCTATACTAATATTTATACTTATTTATATATCTTGCGGTTTTGGTAGTTTATAAAGTATAAACTGTGTTTATACTTTACTGAACTCTTAGAAATGCTTTGCATTTCTGAGACACAAAAAATTCCTTCAGAATTTTTTCGTGTAGAGAAAATTTCACATTTTACTATACATTTATGAAATTTTCTCGTAAGGATATTGGCTAATTGTAGTAAAAATCAAATAAATCTTACTCCTAAAGAAGCAGACGTTTTTTTCAATCAACTTAAGACATAAAGAAAAAAACCTATTTTTTATTTTTTTAATAATAATGGAAGAATAATAATCAATACTAAAGAAATATATGGATTTGTGTTTTAGAATCAAATTCAAGAAGCCCCTGAACAAAGTGAACGGGGCACAAAAAACTTAGGTTTTTTAGTGAACCAATGGAATAAATTAATGGTTTAAAACTATCAATAAAAAATATCATTTTTCTTCCACAACCAAATTTAAGGAAAAATGACAGCTTAATTTTCTATTTGATATTCCAATATTAATATTCAATACTCAAAAATAGAAACTTTTATATATAACATTAATCAGGATTACGTATATGGCTAGTGCATTTAGGAATGTAATAGAATTTTTTGCAGACATCGGTCTATATGACGTCGTTCTGCCTTTTCTTCTCGTCTTTACAATCGTTTTTGCAATTCTCGAGAAAACAAAAGTTTTCGGAACAGAAACAATTGACGGAAAAGAGTATCCAAAGAAAAACCTTGATGCAATGACCTCTTTCGTAATAGCCTTCTTTGTGGTAGCATCTTCCAAATTAGTTGAAATAATAACAACCGTTTCCTCATATACAGTTATCCTCTTAATGCTTTCTGTATTATTCCTGTTATTAGTTGGCTCATTCATGAAAGAAGGAGAAGGCGGATTCCTACAAGGCAACTGGAATTATTTCTTTATGATTATGATGTTTATTGGTATAGTATTAATCTTCATATACGCTCTAGGATGGTGGGATTCAATATGGGGCTTTTTCCAGTTTGAAACAGGAGGAGAAGTAGTAGGTTCAATTATCCTAATCGCTATTATTATATTATTTATCTGGTATGTTGTTAAAGGTGAACCACATACAGGAAGTATAAAAAAAGAAACAAAATGAGGTCATAAAAATTAAAAAATTTTTAGGGCCTCAAAATAAAATTTTGAGGTGAATAAAAAATGGCAAGTAGAGCATATAATCTTGAAGAATTTATTAGAATTTTAGATCAGTGGGGTTTAACAGATGTAATGTTGCCATTCTTGTTAATCTTTGTAGTGATATTTGCATTAATGGCAAAAACACGAATCTTAGGAGAAGATAAAAGGAAATACAACCTAATAGTGGCTTTAGTTATTGGGTTAATGGTTGTAGTACCTCATGTATTAAATGTCTACCCCCCGGAAGCGGATATTGTAGAGATCATGAACACGGCACTGCCACAAGTATCCCTAATTGCAGTTGCAGTAATAATGTTATTAATCCTAATAGGCTTATTCGGAGGAGAGGCAAAATGGATGGGCTCTAGCTTGTCAGGATGGCTAGCAATAGTTGCCTTTATAGCAGTATTAGCAATATTTGGAGGGGCAGCAGGATGGTGGCGAAACTGGACTTGGTTCTATGATTTCTTCGGAGTAGAAACTGTTGCGATTATAATAATGCTTTTAATATTCGCCATAATTGTATGGTGGATTACAAGAGGAGAAGCTAAAGCAGAACAAGCAAACGTACTGTCCAATGTCGGAGAGTGGATTGGAAAAGCCTTTGGTGGAAAAAAAGAATAAAAAATGGCCACATTCCTTGATATTGCTGGCCTGCAACATTTTTCTTCTTTTTTTGTATTTATTTTTGTATGGTTAGTGGTTTATGCAATCTTAACTTATTCCAAAGTCTTAGGCGACAATAAAGGAATCAATATTGTTATAGGGCTTATAATCGGTCTTTTAGTATTGTTCTCCCCAATCGCTACAGGAACAATAGAATACATAGCACCCTGGTTTGCAGTAGTATTCGTCTTTGTAATATTCTCAACAATCGCCTTAAAAATGTTTGGAGCAGGCACAGAAACCTTAGTGTCTTTAAGGCTTGTTACAATGGTTGTTATAATAATTGTTCTAGTAATAGGAGCATTAAGCTATGTAAGGCAGCAGATTACAGTCCCCGGAGATAACGAAACAAGCATAGATTACGGTAAAACAACCACAATACTATTCCATCCAAAAGTTCTGGGAATATTATTTGTTCTTATAATAGCTGTTTTCACAATAGTTCTTATGGCTGGAAAGCAGTACATATAGTACAGATTAAATTAAAAATTTCTCATTACACAATATTTAATCTGTAATATTGAAAATTTAACTAAATCAAAAAAATCGTCGGTTACCCCTAACTAAAGTTAGGGGTATGACCTGACGATTTTTAGGATATTAGAAATAGCTACATCCCACAACTAAAGTTGTGGGTATTGCGATTTCAAATATAATAATTTTTAAATAACTATTTTTTCTTAACAGCTGTACTAGAAGACATCCTCTGCATCTTATTCACACTATCAGTTAAAGATGGCAGAACCTTAGAAAAAACCTTTTCCATAGCCTTTATCTCAGTACCAACATTAGTTAAATTCTCATCATACTCAGAAATCTTTCCCAGCATTCCTTTATGCAGGCTGTCAAAAGAAGATTTTAAATCATCTATCTGCTGTTGCAATTGAGTCAGCTTATTTGTTACCTCTTCCTTCCACTCCATTACCTTATCAATCTCTTTCTTTTTATCCTTCCATTTCTCCTCTACAATCGCCTCTGCAATCTCTTCTATTGCCTCTTTATCTAATTCTGGAGCTGGAGGGTAAGCACCCTGTTGGTCTGTTCCCGGAGGATATTGCTCTGGTGGATAAGCCTCTGGACCAGGAGCTGCCCCATAACCTGCTGGACCTTGATCCGGATAAGCAGGCATTCCTGCATCTGGCGCCATAGCTGGAGGAGTATCTTCTTTTTTCTTACCAAACAAAGCCATAATCTATCTACCTCTTTTTTAATTAATTTATTATCAATTTACTATATAAATTTATCTCTTTTGGTTCAATTTCTCATCAATAATCTCTCCAACCTCTTTGTGTGTGACAAAATTCATAGGCTGCCACATATCTATATATTTCTGCAGCACCTTTACATCCTCCTTTTTTGCAAAATTTTGAAATTCTTTAACAACCATCAACACCCTGTCTTTTATCTCATTTATCTCCTTCCTTAATTCATTTATATCCGATGTTAATGTCTTTAACTCTATCGTTAGTTTTTTATTCCTCCTGATCATATTCTCTTCAGTAACCCTTACCTCTGTTTGTAAATTAGTATATCTTTCCTCTAAAATCCTTAATCTGCTTATCGTGCCTTCTAATTCCTCAGAAATAGGGGGTGGCTGTTCCGGTGCCGTTTCATGCTTAAACAAACCACCATGCTTTTTTTCCTCTGGCGGTTTCTGAAACATATCTATTGATGGCTCTACCATAATTACATTAAAACAGAAACCTAATATAAACTTATGTTAGTATTATTGAGTAAAAAAGAAAGTAATACAACTAAAACTAGCAATTTTTTGTTGATTTCAATCCCCCAAAATACAGCCAATACAGCCCTTAAAACCCAAAAATCAACCTTCATTTCCATTCAAAATCCGTAGCTTAAAGAATTAAAAAATCCATAGCCTAATAAAATCAAAAATCCAGCGCCTAAAAAAGTTAGATAAAAGGCAAATAAAAATCTAGTACCCCAAAACCAATAAATTTAAATTAATAGTTTTACAGAACATAAAGAGTTCAGTAGTCTTATCGCAAATTCTGTCCGCAAACAGAACAGAAATTCTCATGCCCCCTTAACCTGGATCCGCATTTGAAACAATATCTTACTTCCTGCTGCCTGTAATCATTAACTGTTGCTTTTCTTTGATGGCTACTGCCCTTGTGACGTTGTTGTTGAAAAATATTAACCCCTTTCTTCTCAAACCTACTTTCCTTTTTTTTATTAATAAAACCAATAACTAGCTTAGCTACCCCAACAGCGAAAAACAAATACCCTATCCAGATAAATATTCTAAATTTTTGAGGATCCAAACTATAAGAAAAAAACAAAATACCAGCACTTAATATAATATAAACAATTCCATTTATCTTAACCATTCTTAATTACACATATAATTAGTTGTGCTAAACCTCTTTTTTTGTTTTATATATTTACTTAATAACCTTAATACCATTCATATACGGCTGTAAAACAGCAGGAACCTTAATACTTCCATCCTTCTGCTGATAATTTTCTATAATTGCCCTTAAAGCCCTTCCAGTAGCAATAGCAGTACTATTCAAAGTATGTACATATTCCTTCCCCTTAACTCCATTATATTTTACATTCAGCCTTACAGCCTGATAAGAAGTGCAATTACTGCAGCTTACAACCTCTTTATACTCATTCTCCCGAGGCATCCACGCATCCAAATCATATTTCTTTGCAGCAACTATTCCAATATCCCCTGTGCAAATATTAACAATCCTATAAGGAATCTTTAATTTCTGAAACAGCTTCTCAGCATTTTCAATTAACTCTTCATGAAACTTCCAGCTGTCTTCTGGCTTGCAAAAAACAAACTGCTCAACCTTATTGAACTGGTGCACCCTAAACAAACCTTTTTCATCAATACCATGGCTCCCTATCTCTTTTCTAAAACAAGAACTTACACCGCAATACTTTAAAGGAATATCTTTCTCATCTAATACCTTATTCATCATCATAGCTCCAATCGGATGCTCGCTTGTAGCAATCAAAAACAGCTCCTCATTCTCTCCCTCTACCTTATACATCATTGTTTCAAAATCAGCCAAATCAGTAACCCCTTCATACGGTTTTCTCCTTAGCATAAGAGGCGGCTCTACTAATGTAAAACCTTTCTTAACCAAAAAATCAATAGCAAAGCGTTGTAAAGCCTGCTCCATTAAAGCTAGCTCTCCAATCAAATAATAAAAACCCTTTCCGCTTACCTTAGCAGCCTGCTCAAAATCACCTATTCCTAACTTTTCAATTAACTCACCATGCGGCTTTAACTCAAAACTAAATTTTGGCTTTTTACCCCATATTCTGACAACCTTATTCTCACTTTCATCCTTACCAACAGGCACGCTTTTATGTAGAATATTAGGCAGCCTCATCAAATAATAATAAATTTTCTCCCCCAACTCCTTAATCCTATCGTCAACCTCCTTTATTTTCCCAGGAATCTCTTTAGCTTCCTTAACCTTACCAGAAACATCCCCTCCCTCTTTCTTTAATTTATTGATCTCCTGGCTTATAGTATTCCTTTTATGCCGTAATTCCTGATTTATCTGCAGTAAATTCTTGTATTCCTTATCCTTTTTCAGCAAATCATCTATCCAGGAGCTCTTCTCTTCATCTCCTCTTTTCTTTAAATCCTTCTTAACAATATCAGGATTTTCTCTTATAAATCTTATATCTAACATATTTCATATCTAATTATTATTTCTATTTAAACGTTTTGATTATTTAGTAGCGGACTAAAATAAAGCATAATTAATAGCCGCTACTAAGTATAGAAAGACAAACTATTTTTATGCTTTACTTTTGTCTTTCTCTAATTTAACTAAGATAAAAAAACTAACTAACTATCCTTGTAACAAATGTCTTGCATGATTAATGTTTTCCCAGAAATAGTTTGAAAGCCAACCATCATAACAAAAATCACGTATATTTCTATAACGCTAAAATAAGAGTCAATCCAATCTTCCCAAACTAATCAATAACCTCATCTACAAATATCCATTCATCAGGCCAGTCTTTCTTTATTACTCCGTCCTGCATGTTTATGTCTGGCAAATAGTTATGGTGCCTTCTTAATGTATTGCTTATCTTTGTTGTAATAATCTCCCTAATACAATCATTACCAAGTTTCTCTTTTAAATGTGGTATAATCTTACCACTAAATTCATCTACCAATAAAGAATCAGTTTCAGCATCCAGTACCATCACTAAAGCCAAATGCCCATCCTTCTCTCCCAAATAAGACAAACTTGTATAGCTTGCATTAAACTGCTGGAATCTTTTATCCTTCTCTACCTTATTGATATAGTCTTCCCTTGTAATACCAATCTTAAATTTGATGATATAAAGCTGCTTTGCCTTAAAAGTTCCAGTTCCAAACTCACCAGTGTCAAAAGAAGCAAAATACCTCAATAAACCCTCTTTCTCTAACAGCTTTCTTTTCCTGTTAACACTCATTACAGGCACCTTAGTATTTTTTGCAATTTGATTATCACTTATTCTTGGATTTTTTATTAGCTCCCTAACTATTTTTCTTTCACTTTCATCTAATTCCCTCTTTTCATCCATATCAACCACCTTATTTTAAAGTTTATATAAACTGTATAACCTACCACAAAAATAACGATTTTGGTATATTTATAACAAAATAAGGGGCATAACTATATAAATATTACCATATTTTAAAAGGAATTAGAATGGTATTATCAGGATTTAGAGCTATTATAGAATATTCAGCTTATGATGGGCAAAATTACCACACTATCCAAATAGCTAGGCCAATCAACTCACAACCCGAACTAACATCTTCTGGTTTAAAATCTAAAGATGACTATATTATTTATGCATTTAATAGATTCGCCTTGGATGGATTTGAACTTACAAAAATACCGTTCAAACAACTTCTTCCCTTTACCAACTATTTTAAGAAAGACCAAACAGAATTAAAAAATGCTCAAAAGAAATATTCCAAACAAAAAATCCCATTTGAAGAGTTTTTAGAAAGAGAAGGCATAAACCTAAATGGAAATCGAGAACTTCCTAAACAATTTTATCCTGCTTATGAACCAATTATCTCTATTGTAGAGGTTCTTCCAGATTCAAAAGAAGAAGGAGAAATCTCTGCATTCAATTATGTAACTGAATTAGAGAGGGAAAGAATGTTTGAATTTATGGCAATGGCAGAAGCACTAGGTTACAATCCAAGCAATGGAGAAAACATCGAATGGAGAAACAAAAATATAGAAAGATGGATAGAGAAAAATGCTAAGGTTAGTAGATTGGCAAATCCAGTAGCAGATATAAAATTGGATGTGGGAGACATAAAATATTGCGAACCTGGGGAACATTATTGGCATACTATTGATAACACAAAATTTATCAGAAAATTCTATGTTGCTGAAAGGAGAATTGAAACTCCTGAATTAAAAGAAAGTATTGATTCAATACCAAAAGAAGAATGCCCGGATGCATTGGATCACATAGTTGAAAAAGAAGGAAATTTGATTATGACTCGTTAACCCATCAACACAATCTTCTCACTATTATTATAAGCCTTAATCAACATACGCCCAATTGCATTATTCTTTTTAACCTTAATCAATCCTGTATTGCCTGCTTTAGCAGTTAAAACAAACTCATCATTCAAATAAACATCAACATCCTTATGCTGCATCTTAATGCCTAACTGAAACAAAATAGAATTCTTCTTTATCTTAACATCAAATGGAACAGAATCTTTCCCTTCTTTGGAAACAGCCTGCTTGCCCATTTCCTGGACATCAATACTCATATTCAGTCTTTTTTCAATCTCATTAATTGTTTTTCCCTCTCTCCCGATTATCTTGGCAATGTCAGTAGAAGGAACATGAACAATACACTTGTTGTCTGAGACAACATCAACCTTTGCATTATGTGTGTATTTCATAAATTCCCTTTCAATAGAAGAAGCAGCTAATTTATGAGCCCCTGGTTGAGAACCTTCAACCTGAACAGGAATAACAACAGTCTGCTCACCATAGCTATAAATCTCATACTCTAATCTTCCACTCTCAAAATCATTCACAACAACAACAGGCCTTGCCAAATCAGCTTCTGTCATTCCAGAAGGCACCTTAACAACCATCCTTAAGCTTAAAACCTTCTCAATAGCACCGTTCTTAATAAAAACAACAGTATCAATAATCTGCGGAATAACACCCATCTCTACTCTGCCAATAAATCTTTGTATTGCATCAACAGGATTAGTAGCATGCACCACACCAACCATCCCTACGCCAGCAAGACGCAGGTCCCCAAACAATTGAAAATCAGAAGTATTTCTCATCTCATCAAATATTGTGTAATCTGGCCTGCTTAACAATAAGATATCATGAATCTCCTGAGCATCCCCATGAGAAATAGAATATTGTGTAATATTATCAGACAATATTAAATCTCTGGGAGCTTCAACAGTCTTAACAGTTTTCTCTTGAGAAGCATAAAACTCAGCTAATCCCTGGGCAAACGTAGTCTTACCCATTCCAGGAGCCCCCGCCACCAATATACCCTCTGCTTGCTCAGCAATCCTCCCTCTCAACTTATCACTCAGCTTGTAATCCTCCAAACTTAATCTTTTAACAGGCCTTACAGCAGTTATCTCCCATCCATCTGAAAATGGCGGCTTTGTAATAACAATCCTATACTTTCCTAGTTGCACAATTGTACTTCCTTCCCTCTCAATCTCAATAAATCCATCCCTTCGTAATTTAGCATCCTCAATAATCTCTCTGGAAATATCCTGCACTTCTTCCTGATCTAACTCTTTCTTCCTTAATGGTGTAAATTTCCAGCTTCCCGGAAAGCCCTTCTTAGCATAAGGCACAACATTCTCCCTTAAATGTACAGACATAGTTGTTTCGTCAAAGAACTTCTCTAATTTTAACTTTCTGATTGCAGTTTCAGGGCTGAAATACAATACCTTTACCCCCCTGGCCAATGCAACCTCGCTTTGCACCTTATCAGAGGTTATCAAAGTACCATCCTCATCAAATGCTAACTGCCTTATTAAGCTGTCAATCTCCCCCAAAGAAGCATGTCTTATCTCAGCAGCTTTAGGCCTTGCACCCTCAAACCTTAGCTCAAAATCTTTAGCTAATTCTCTAATCCTTTTAATCTCATCTAGCCCTAAAAAACCAATAGCTTTTCCAAGATTAGCCTGATGCTCTAGTTCTGCAATAACAGCTTCATGAATAATAACACTTCCAACTTTCAATTCCTTCTGACATATCTTCTTAGAAACAAGCCCTTCTATTATCACAGAAGTATCCGGCACTAGTTTCTCTATTTTCCCTGCCATACCAATATAGAAAAAGTTTTTATTTATATATCTTTGTATTGATTATTGATTACTTAACAGGATCAATATGCACAAAAGCCCTGTCTACATCCTCTAATCTCTCTAACTTACTCTGAACCTTCTTGCCAATTGTATGCGCACGATAGATAGTCAACTTTCTGTCAACCTCAATATGCACCTCAACCTGGAGTAAAATACCCACATAATGTGCCCTAACATCATTAATGCCTTTAACAGAATCTACACTTAAGGTAATATCCTTAATCCTCTCCATCAATTCTTCAGATGGTGCTTCCCCAAGCAAGAACTTAACATTATCTATCCCTATTTTATAGCCAGCATAAATAATCCACAACCCAATAATCAACGCCACTATAGGATCCATCATACTATAACCAAAATAAGCTCCTGTTACCCCAATTAGAGCAGCAGAAGAAATCCAAACATCATTTCGGTGGTCAACAGAACTTGCCAATATTGCAGGGCTATTGAGCTTTTTTCCCACCTTTACAGTATAAACATACATCCCTAATTTCAAAACCAAAGTAAACCCCATTACAATCATTGGAGCTACTCCTTTAATAACAATGCCCCCCTTTAACAATCTCTCAAAAGCAAACTTAATAACCTCAAAACCCACTATGCCTGTAAATATCGCTACTATCAGCCCAGCAATTGGCTCTGCCCTATGATGCCCAAAAGGATGCTCTTTATCAGCCCTCTTGGCAGAAACCTTCACACTAACAAACACAATAACAGACGCAATTATATCTGTAAAAGAATTTATAGCATCAGAAATAACAGCTATGCTGTTATAAATAAGCCCCACAATGATTTTCAAAATAAACAAAACAACATTCCCAATTATTCCTAATATTGTGGCTCTCTTAGCAGAGATATTCATTTAAACACACTCACAACACTTTTTCCTATACCCTTAAAAAATACAGCAATACGCTGGAATATATTTACATCAACTAACCCAATCCTAAATTCCTTGCTCGTTTCATAGATATTTCCTTTTTTATCCTTATAATTTATTGAAACTCTAAATCTGTTCTCTCCAACCTTTAACTCACTGCCATACATTGTCAAATTAAATCTTCTGCTCACATCCAGCTGATTTAGCTCAAATTCCTTACCAACAGGCTCAATCTTAATGCTAACATTATACGGTGGAAATTTTGATTTCTTCTTCAATATAAAAGAGATAGCATAAAGCTCTTTATACCTAACCTCTTCTGGATAAACAATATCACTAATCTCTATAATTGGCTTATCATAGACAGTAATATCAAAAAAAACAGATTTACTTACCTCTTCATTATTAGCCTTGATAACTATCTCCTGTGCTCCTGCCTCTTTAGGTTTAAATTGAAAACTTACATTCCCCTCCTGTGTAATTCCTAGGCTTACCTTTTTACAATCCTCCTCTAAACAAACATTCAGCTCCTCTAGATAAACATTCCCTATATTTTTCACATCACACTTAACAATAGCGCTTTCATATTCATAAATCCATTCTTTATCCGCTCTACAACCTAGCTCTACATTACCGGAATAACTCCTATCTTCCTCACTATCCTTAACCAGACTTTCAATTCCTTCCAAACTAAATCTCTTGCCTTCTTCAATAACGTCAAACCTTACATCTGCACTGACATTCCTTACAGACCTAACAATAAAAGGAAAAGTATACATGTATCCTTGCTCAAGATTATAACTAACCTTCACTATCCAAAAAACCTTCTTCTCTCCATCTGGCTCTAACAATACATTTTTTTCATCTTCCCCAATAACCTCTATCTCAGGGGATTTGGATAAAACTAGCTTAGTAGCCACATAATAATCCCTAAGGTTTTCAACAGTAGCTTCAATCAGATTATAGCTCCCAAAACCAATATTATTCTTAACAGACCTTGCATTAATAGAAACAGACTCGCTTACATCTCCTTTCTTCTTTTTAACATCTGCTTTAATATCCAATGGACTAGTCTTCACATCAATATCCTTCCCTAACCACTGGAACCTTGTAGAAGCATCATTTGCATCCAGGCTTTCCTTAAGTTTTATGTGAGAAGCATCAACAAAACCAAACTCACCATAAGTAACATCAAAAGGCACCCACCCATAGCCAGGAAAATAAACCTCTGCCCATCCATGCGCTCCAAATCCCTCTTCAAACAACTCTGAATTAGTATATGCTATGCCTGAAATAAACTTAGCAGGAATACCTAATGCCCGGTTCATAGCAATAAACAAATTAGTAAGCTCATCACACACACCTTCTTTATTTGTTAGCACCCAGGAAGCCTTCTGGCTTACACCCTCTGTTAATGTACTCAAATCATATTCAATATTCTCCTTTGTCCACTTCCCCAATTTAAAAACAACAACATACAAATCATCTTCTCCTCCAATTATCTCAGAAGCCTTCTTTATTATTTCTTTATTATCACTGTCAATAGTTTCAGAAGGTTTTGTATAAGCAATTACATCATCTGGTAAATCAGTTAAAGGAAAACTTACTTTATCTCTAACCCTTACAACCTTATTAAAGCTCTTAATATCACTCTTTAAACTAAACATTAACTCATTTTCATTAGGCTCATCCCACCTATATATTGCAACCCCTTCTTTTACATCAGCACGAGGCTCAGTTTTAAGCTCTAAAACCTCCTCCTGAAAACCATCTTGCGGAACAAAAGATAAATTAGTAATAACATAATCAACAGAGTACCTGGAACCTCTAGGCACTAAATCTATTTTACCAGAAATATCCAGCTCAACAACTATATATTCACTATTAAAAACCCAATCATCTCCAAAAACAACAGGCAGAACTAATAAAAATACAAAAAGTAGTAACCTCTTTTTGAAGTCCATTTTCTTACATGCTCTTATTTGAGAGATTGGGCGAATACTACGGACTTTAGTCCGTAGATAAGCCTTTCTCTCAAGTTTAAAAATCAGAGTGGCGGATACCCCAACATTTATGTTGGGGAGGAGCCCTCGATTTTTTTCATTTAAAATATCTCTTTTTTATATAATCCACAAAAGGCTTTTCTTTTTTTTCTATTTGATATTTGTCTAGAACATTATAATAATTCTCCAGATCCTCAATTGGGATATCCACTAAAGGATAGTCTTTTTTCCACAATATCCAATTCATAAGTAATCTTGACAATCGGCTGTTCCCATCAACAAAAGGCTGTATATAAATCATCCTCAGATGAACTAAGGCAGCTAATTCTAGAGGATGCAATTTCCTGTTTTCTGCTTTGTACCACTTAAAGAGATTACCCATCTCTTTTCCAAGATCCTGCCATTTTGGAGGGACATAAGAAGTCCCTGCTAACCTTATATTTCTCTGTAATTCATCCCTTAACTTTCCGGCAATTTCATCATCAACCCCTATAAACAAAACCTTATGAAGTTTTTTAATAAATTTCAAATCTAGTTTTCCTTTGTATTTTGTTATAGCAATAATCCCTTTTTCATGGTTTTCTAATTCTTTTACGATTTTTAAATTGTTAATGTTTTTTGGCATAATGCCTTCTTTTAAAATTAAGAATGTCTGCCTTAATGTTACCTCTACTCCGGATAATTTACTGCTGTCATAAGTAAACCTGATAATGAACTCCTTTAGATGATTTTCTTTTTCTGATGGGCTCAATCTGCTGATATCTTTTCTATATTCTCTCCTTCTATTTTCTATTTTCTCAGCATCTTCTGCGGAAATATATTTGTATTTTTGCCCCATTATTTCCCTGATGAATTCCTTTTTTAATCGCTCTAGTCTTGCTTTTGAAGGCAGAACCTTACCTATGTATTTTGTCCTCTTTAGATATTTTTTGCCTTTTCTTATTGTATGCTCGAATATCCAGTATTTCCTTCCCGCTATCTCAATTACTCTTTTAAACACCATAATAAGCTTAATATACGCCACATATATTTAAAGTTTTCCATTATACGCCACAAATAGTCATTAGAATAAAACGCCGAGGGGGGGACTTTCAAAGCAAACAGCTTTGAACTGTCTGCAAATTTGAACCCCCATATCCGTGAGGAAATAGGATTAGCAATCCTACGCAGTACCAGGTTGTGCCACCTCGGCATTAGTGTTTAGAATAATAATTTCGTTTATTAACTTTTCGAAAAGTAGAGCTTTTCTAAACGGTTTAGCAACTTTAGAAAGTTTGTTTCTAAAACTTTTCGTTGTATTTGCGTTATCTTTATAAAGAATATCCATTTTCTTTTAGAGTTATAGCGGAGTAGGGCAGTCAGGAGTGCCCGATGGGCTCATAAGGCTTTGCCTCAGACACCCATATTAGGTATAATCTAAGGGTAGAGGTCGATGGTTCAAATCCATCCTCCGCTAGTCGAGGTAGTGGCAATTGCCACTCCCTTTTATTTTTCTAATTTTTGTTTTCATTCAATATTTTACATCACCTTTAAATATCTGTTCAACTACTAAATTATGATTTTCGCTAACGCTGAAAATCATTTAGGTAGTCTCACCGTAATAAAAAGCGGTGATATAAAATGAACTCAACAAAAATAAAATTAAATAAAAAAGATAGGGGGAAGGGATTAAGATTACCCGCAACCTTATCAGAAGATCTGGCATATATATGTGGATTTCTAGCCGGTGATGGCAGTATTTACACTAGAGAATCAAAGCATGATTACATCATTAAATGTGTTGGCGACCCGAAAAGTGAAAAAGAATATTATCATAATATAATTGGTCCTTTATTTAACAAATTATTCAATTTAAATTTAAATATCAGAACACAAGACTGCGGTGAGACCTATGGTTTTGTTATTTATTCAAAAGCATTATTAACATATCTCACAAAAAACATGGGCTTGCCTTGCGGCAAAAAATATGGAACACTTAAAATACCTCTAATCTTCAAGGATAAAAAAGAATTACTAATACCCTTCTTAAGAGGATTGGCTGATACTGATTTTTATTTAGGCCTAAAAAGAGGAAGTAAGAAAAATCCACATTATCCAGTGATAGTTGGTTCTTCTAAATCATTTAGATTTATGGATGAAGTTGCTTCTGAACTAGAAAACTTTGGATTCAAAGTTAGCAAATATTTTAATTCTAAACACTTAGACAAAAGATTCAAAAAAGGCTATTTTATAATAAACAGGATTGAATTATGTGGACATGAAAATTATAAGTTGTGGATGAATTTGATAGGGTTTAATAATCCTAGGCATATTATTAAAACAGAAAAAATAGTTCAATGTTAAATGATTAAAAACCCCAATTATCTACTCCACAACAATAATCCTTAAATATTTCCTTAACCAATATACATATATATGCTTGTATTGAACTGATGGAGCATCTTAGGGAGGTGATGCATACATTAGTAGGAATACGAAGTATAAATTACCACAGAAATTAGCAATGATTTCACCTAAGCTCTGACATCAGTTCTTAATTTCTTATACATTTATTGTTATGGCACCTGCGTAAGCCGTTGGAGTATGTCAGAATCTCAAGCTTTGCTTGAGGGGTTAGAAATGCGAAGCATTTCAAAGCCCGTAGGTTCTGACTAAGAATAAGGTTTATTTCTCTGGTCACTAACTTTTAGCTTATGTTCTATCTCCTTTATAACATTCTTAAACACCCTATGCAATGTCCTCGCTAAATCCCAGTCACTTTCCTGAGCCTCAAAAATCCTTGTAGGAGCAATTACCTTTACCCTTATATCGGATTTATGCTTATTACCGGTCTTGCTATGCTGTTTTATATGCAGCTTAATAGAAACAATATTCTTTAATGACCTTTTTATCTTCCCATAATACTCATTAACCAAGGTATTCACAATATCTCTATCCTCCTCGCTTATTTCGTCTATTCCTGTAATCTGTATTGGTTCCATAAAAAAATAATTAATCAACTCCTTTATATATTTTATGAATAAGAAATTAGAATTAGCTAATATTTAATAAAATTTAAAAATGATTACTTCTACCATTGAAATATGACCCTAATCTGCGGGATTGATGAAGCCGGTAGAGGCCCAGTCATTGGCCCAATGGTAATGGCAGGCATTACAATAGAAGAAAAAGACCTACCTAAATTAAAATCCATGGGGGTAAAAGATTCAAAACTCTTAACAAAAGAGAAAAGAGAAGAACTATTCAACAAAATAATTAAAACAGTAAAAACCCATAAAATAATCATAATCCCACCAAAAGAAATTGATAATGCTTTAGAATCAGACCATCTAAACCTAAACTGGCTGGAAGCCCACAAAACAGCAGAGATAATAAACCAGCTAAAGCCAGACAAAGTTATAGTTGACAGCCCATCTAATAATTGCCAGGCATATACGCGTTACCTAAGGAAACTATTACACAACCCAAAATCACTACAATTAATCTGCATCCATAAAGCAGACGTAAAACACCCGGAAGTTGGAGCAGCCTCAATATTAGCTAAGGTAACTAGAGACAAAGAAATGGAAGAAATACAAAAAAAATACGGCAACACAGGCCCAGGTTATATGTCCAACGAAATAACCCAGAAATTCCTAAAAGAAAACTGGGAAAAACACCCAGAAATATTCCGCCATAGCTGGATATCATATAAAAACCATAAACAGGCAAAGTTCCAAAAAAGTCTGGAAGATTTTGATAAATTTCTAGAAAAAGGAGATAAAGAGAAAACACCAGTATTCAAACAGATAACAAAAGAAGACCTAGAAGAACTGCAAACATATGGTTATAAGTTTATACCAACAAAAACAAAGCACGAAACAGCAAGAATGAAAGGTGCCTGCACAATTACGCTATATAAAACAGGAAAACTACTAATACAAGGAAAGCCAGAAAACAAAGAATTTATCAAAAAAATCCTGCAAACAGCAGGGTATGAAGAGAAAAAATAACAAAATTTATATATCTGTGGTGACTAATTCTAAAATTTGTGGTGACTAATGGTATTCATTAGAAAAAAGAAAAGGAAAATTGATTACTTCATAATCAATTTTAACCTCCCCCTTAGCGCCCATCAACTTGTGCGTGTCCCACACCTAACGATTTAAAATGGTATTCATCAGAAAAAAGAAGATAGGCAATAACTATTACTATTACTCTGTCAGAAGTGTAAGAACCGGCCCTAACACATGGAAAAAATACGAGAAATACATAGGAAAAGTAAAGCCTACAGCCAAAGACAAATATGATATTATAATAATCGGAGCAGGCCCAGCTGGATTATTTGCAGCATACGAACTCTCAAAAAATAAGAATCTAAAAGTCCTAGTTATTGAAAAAGGCAAAGACATTAGAGATAGAAAAAAGAACATCATGTCGGGTATAGGTGGTGCTGGTCTCTTTTCAGATGGAAAACTAAACCTCACAGCAGTACATGGAAAAACCAATCTATACGAATTTGTCTCAAAAACAGAAGCAAATAAACTAATAGATTACATAGATAAAGTTTTCATAAAATTTGGTGCAAGTACAGAATACTATACCAAGAATTTAAAAGAAGCTGAAAAAATAAGAAAAAAAGCAAAAAAATACGATATTGATTTATTAATTCTAAAACAAAAACATATAGGTTCTGATAAATTGCCCTTATTAATCAGTAAATTCGTTAATTTTCTAAAAAATGACAAAATAGAATTCTCATTAAATACAGAAGTTATTGATATAGTCACAAGAAATAATAAGATTTATGGAGTTAAACTAGCAAATGGGTCAATAATAAAAACCAAATCTATAATAGCATGTCCTGGCAGGGTTGGTTCAAAATGGTTTATGAATCAGTCAAAAAAACTTGGTATACCTTTAAAACATAGAGGTATAGAAGTCGGTATTAGGGTAGAGGTAAAAGCAAAAATAATGAAGCCAATAACAGATATAATATGGGATCCCGCTTTTTTTATAAAAACAAAAAGAATAAAAGATATTGTAAGAACATTCTGCACATGTCCTTATGGTTATGTAGCCAAAGAAACATATCATGGATTTATAGCTGTTAATGGCTATTGCAGATTAGACAAAAAATCAAAAAACACAAATTTTGCTTTGCTTTCCAATGTTGAATTAACACAACCAGCTACTGATACAATAGCATATGGAGAATCCATAGGAAGTTTAGCAACAACAATAGCAGCACAAAAACCCTTCATTCAAAGATGGGAAGACCTAAAAAAATATAGAAGATCATACTGGTATAGAATAAACAAAAGCAAAGTAAAGCCAACATTAAAAGATGTAACCCCTGGAGATCTTACAATGGCAATACCTTGTAGAGTAGTAGAAAATCTCTTTTATGCCTTAAAACAATTAAATAAACTAATTCCAGGCTTAACAAAAGATACCCTAATCTATGGTCCTGAACTGAAGTTTTTTTCAGTCAGAATAAAAACAAATAAAAACCTAGAAACCAATGTAAAGAACCTATTTGTTGCAGGAGATGGCGCTGGTCTCTGTGGCAATATTGTTGGAGCAGCTGCAACAGGAGTTATAGCAGCAAGATCCATCTTGAATAAGATACGACAAAGCCAAAATAACTAAGCTTTAGTAATAAAAACTCAACAATACAAAACAAAACTTTTAAAACCCAGAGGGTTTTAAACGGTTTGGAAATCTCTGATTTCCAAAACTTTTATTAATCGTTAATAAAGTTAACTTTATTAACTAGGGAAAATTTCACAAATCTATTACATAATGAAATTTTCCCGTTGAATACTAAAATATATAGTAAAAGATACTAAAAAAGGTGTTTCACATAACCAGAATAAACAAAATGGTAATGCGGGGCTTTAAAAGCTTCGCAAAGCATACAGAGCTAGTCTTTGGAACAGATTTTAATTGCTGCCTTGGACCAAATGGCAGCGGGAAATCGAACATTTTAGATGCTCTCTGCTTCGTCCTAGGAAAATCCTCTGCTAAGTCAATGCGTGCAGAAAGATCATCCAACCTAATCTATAACGGAGGAAAATCAAAAAAGCCTGCAAAAGAAGGAGAAGTTTCTATCTACTTTGACAACTCCCACAAGAGATTCCCAACTCAAGACCCGGAAGTAAAAATCACCAGGATAGTAAGGCAAAACGGTCAGTCTGTATACAAAATCAACGATAAGACAAGAACAAGACAGGAAATTGTTGATATATTAAGCTTCGCAAAGATAGACCCGGATGCCTATAACATAATCCTTCAGGGAGACATCACAAAGTTTGTAGAAATGCACCCTATGGAGCGTAGAATGTTAATAGAAGAAATCTCAGGCATCTCAATATACGAAGAAAAGAAACAAAAAGCCCTAAACCAGCTTGAAAAAGTAGGCGAGCGCCTAAAAGAAGCAGAAATCGTATTAGCAGAAAGAAACACCTACCTAAAAGAATTAAAAAAAGACCGTGACCAGGCACAAAAATTCAAAGAGATGTCTGATAAACTCTCTCAAAACCAGGCATCTTTATTAAAAATACAGATAGACAAAAAAGAAAAGGTAAAATCAGAGTTCAATAATAACCTGGAAAAAACAAAACAGGAATTAAACAAAATAAATGAAAAAATAAACCAGTTAAAACAGCTAAACATAGAGAAAAAGCAGGAGATTGAAAATATATCAAAGGAAATAGAGGAAAAAGGAGAAGTAGAGCAGGTTACTTTAAACAAAGAGATTGAAACATTAAAAATTGATTTAACAAAAAAACATTCTAGACTTGAAACATTAGACAATGAAATAAACAAGATAAACAAAAGAACACTAGATCTAAATAATTCATTAAAAGAAACAGATGAAAAAATAAATTCATTAAAAACTGAAGAAGAAGAGCTAAAGCAACAAAAGGAAAACATAGAAGCACAAAAGAAAGAATTAACAGATAAGCTCAGTATCTTCAGGGACAAAAACAAGCTGAAAGATCTTGCAGATGTAGAGGCAAGTATAGAAGAAAGTGATAAAGCAGCAGAAGAACTCCAAAAAGAAATCCATTTTTTAAGGGAAAAGCAGCATAACATCATAAGGCAAAAGGATCTATTAGAGCATCAAATTAACACAATAGACGACCAGATTAAGAAAGTTGAAGAAATAGAAAAAGAGCATAAAGAAGAGATTGAATCATTAAAATCAAAAAAAGACAACTTCAAACAAACAACCCTTAATCTAAACAAGGCATTAAACGAAGATTCATCATTGGCTGTTCAGATAGACAGCCTAAGAAAAAAAGTTGCAACAACAAGGGAAGAATTGGCAAAATTACAGGCAAGACACACAACAATAAATGAAACCACCAGGGCAGACATCGCAATTAAAAAGATCCTTGAAAAAAAAGGCACAACAAAAGGAATCTATGGAACAATTTCAGAGCTAGGCCAGGTCAACTCAAAATATTCTTTAGCATTAGAGATAGCAGCAGGCTCAAGATTAAAAAGCATTGTTGTAGATGATGAGAAAATTGCTGCAGAGCAGATAAAATACCTCAAGAAAAATCGCTTAGGAATAGCAACATTCCTTCCATTAAACAAAATAAGAGCAAAACCAATAAGCGAAGAAGCAAACAAGCTAAAAAAAGCAAAAGGCTGCCATGGTTTAGCTCTTGACTTGGTAAGCTTTGATGATAAATTCAAAAAAATCTTCCAGTATATCTTCTCAAACACACTAGTTGTAGATGACATAGATGTAGCAAGAAGATTGGGAATAGGAAAGACAAGAATGGTTACCCTAGACGGCGATTTAGCAGAGTTCTCAGGTGTAATGCAGGGTGGCTACAGAAAAAGACGTCCTGGCTTAGGATTCACAGAAAAAGAAATCACAACAGATATACAAAAATACGAGCAGGAAGAAGCAGATCTGCAAAACACCGTAACTACCTTGGAAAATAGAAGAAAAGAAAACGAAGAAGATATCGTAAAACTCAGGGAAAACAAAGCAAACCTTGAAGCAGACATACTCAAAGTTGAAAAAACACTTCATTTAGCTCCCACTGACCTGGAAATTTCAAAAACAAAGAAACAGGAATTAAGCTCTAACTCAAAAAAACTAGAAAAAGAAATTGAAGAAATAATAGCTCAAATAACAGAGAAAAACAAAGAACTAGCAGACAATAGAATAGAAAAACAAAACCTAAAAAGCAAGATAGCAGAGCTCAGAGATCCAGCTTTACTGGCAGAAATGGCAACATTCGAGGAAAAAAGAAACGAAATAAATGAAGAAATAGCAAAGTTAGGCGGAGAAATAAAAAACATAGACATCCAGATAACAACAATTTACATACCAGAAAAAGAAAAAATTGACAAGATCCTGAAAGAGATGGTAAAGGAAGAAGAAGACTTCAAAACAGAAATAGAATATATAACTAAAGAATCAAAAGAAAAACAGGAGCAATTAAACAAAAAAGAATCAATAGCTAAGGACTTTCATTCTAAATTTAGAAACCTATTCGAAAAACGCTCTACAATAACCGAGGAAATAACAAAAAACGAAAACACCATCTCAAATAGATTAGATGATAGCAGAAAAGTAGAGATTAGGCAGAATACCTTAACATTAAAGCATGCAGAAATAGCATCAGAACTAGCTGGCATCCAGCAGGAATTCCAGCAATATGAAGGCATTTCTATCTTAACAAACAAGACAGAAGAGCAATTAAAATATGAAATATCAAAATTTGAAAAGATGAAAATAGAGATAGGCTCAGTCAATATGAAAGCATTGGAGGTCTATGACTCAATAGAAAAAGAATACAGTAATCTCTTAACAAAAAAAGACACACTAATAACAGAAAAAGAAGATGTTGTAAAGATGATGGATGAGATAGAACACAAGAAAAAAGACCTCTTTATTAAAAACTTCGAAGCAGTAAACAGCAATTTCCAGAGCATATTCTCCCAATTAACAACAAAAGGAGAAGCCACCTTGGACATAGAAAACAAGGAAAACCCCTTCGAAGGCGGCTTAGGAATCAAGGTAAGGCTCACAGGGCATAAATTCCTGGACATCCGCTCATTATCTGGGGGGGAAAAAACACTCACAGCCTTGGCCTTTATATTCTCTATACAGGAACACGAACCAGCCTCTTTCTACATACTTGATGAAGTAGATGCAGCCTTGGATAAAAGAAACTCAGAAAAGCTCGCAAAGCTGGTTGCAAAATACGCAGAAAAAGCCCAGTATATTATGATATCCCATAATGATGGCATTATCTCAGAGGCTTCTAATCTTTATGGAGTTTCTATGGATGAACACGGAATTTCTAAGGTTGTTAGTTTGAAGGTTTAGAATTAACTTAATATCTCAATATCATAATAGTATTCCATCTCATCTTTGTCATACTTTCTTGTTAACTTAATCTTCATCTCTTTCTTTTTGCCTAACTTCTTCTTTAGTAATTGAACATTATCATAATTCTTGATAATTAATGTTTTCTCTGTAAGTTCACCATTAATGCTTATGACTACTGCCCGGAAAACAGTTCTGTTATCCCCCTCAATCAGCTTCTGTATTATCTCTGGAGACTTCACCTCTACTACAGCAGTTTTGTCAACCTCTAGCTTAAAGTATTCATCATACTTGAACTGAGGCCTTTCTTTGACGTATTTCCACTTTTTTTTATACATTTTTATTCTTTACCTATTTTTAAGAAAAATGCGCCGGCCGGGACTTTCAATGCCTAAGGTATCGACCTTACGACAATTTGAACCCGGATAATTGGCTTTCGTCTTTTGATAATGGAAGGCCAATGTCATAGCCATTAGACCACCAGCGCAATAAACACTAAGAATGAATTAACTATATATAAAATTAACTAAACTTGTTCTCTGATACTCTCAACAAACCTCTTAAAATCCTCTTTATTGACATTAGCGCCACATGCATATTCATGCCCACCGCCATACCCCTCTAAACCTACTAATGCCTTCTCTATAACAGCAGGCAGCTTCACCTTAGTGCTCCTCAAACTCATCCTCACTTCCCCGCTTTTCTCTCTGCCAACTATTATAATCTTATCAGGGTAACGGTGGATAAGTTCATTAGATAAATCACCAGTGAAACTCATTTTATCCTCATTGTAAATATATATAATTAATTTACCTTTGCCGGCATGCTTTATTGCTTCGTTCAACAATTCTTCGTATTCTTGGTTTATTTTATCAAATCTCTTATAGATAAACCTTCCTTGCGATGTTTTCTGTTTGAGAATCTCATTTGGGTGTTTTACCCTGGTTAAAATCTTAAAGCATTTAATTGCGTCGCTTGTTTTACCTTTCAGAACATAAGCTAATATCCTTACCAATTTACCAAGTTCAGTTTCAAAATAAACATCTCCAGGATCCTTAGTATCCTTTTTGACTAAATCCTTATATTCTTTTTTGAACTCATCAAAAAAATCAGGAATATACCAATCCCCAATACAACCAACAGTAGCTATCCACATATCTTTCTTTACAACCTCATAACAAATTCGAGTGACAGGCACACCATCATCCTTATCTTTAACTCTAGGATTAAAATATTTCACCTTGCTCCTCTCTAACGGTGTATGGTGATCTATCCAGACAACAGGAACCTTTGCTTCATCTATAAACTCCTGATCAACTATGGGAATATCCAGAATAAATATTTTGTCAGGCTCATAATTCCTGACATTCTTTATAAAATTCATACCCAACCCAGGCTTAGCCTTAAACACAATACCATGCCCCTCTCTTATATATCTATACAGCAGCAAGAAAGAACAAAGACCATCAGGATCATCATGAAAAAAGAACAAAGGATTCTTGCAATTATCCAATTCTTCTCTTATCTGCTTTATTTCTTTCTCTCCTAACATTTCCAATCTATCAAGTTGATTACTCATATATAAGTTTTTAGTTTTAAAAACAAAAAACATTTAACCTTAGAAATCTTACCACCCTTATGAACATCCCATGCATCAAATGCAAAGGCTCTACTCCAATGCAAAGTTGCGGAAGAACCTTCTGCCCTATAACTGCTAAAGCCGAGGCAATGTTTAAAGTAGAGGATAAATTTAATAAAGAGAAATTCCAGGGCTCTTCATACTCGGTTTTTGTAGGAAGACATAACTATCCCAATGTTAATGTAGGGATTCTATCACCTCCACAACAATCAGAAGATTCTTGGTTACACGACGCGCCAATTTATTGGGCAAATCAAAATTTCCAAATACGACAAATAATTGATTTAAGGGGCTCATTAATTAATTCGAGATTTAAATCAAATATACTTGATGTAAGAAAACACAACAAATTCTTAGAAATAGGACAGGAACTTTCAATGGCCTCTAAACCTACAGATATTGAGGTTAATTTGAGCCAAAAGCCAAAATTTAGACTTAATACAGATGCTTATACATTACCTGTGGGTCCTAATGCTAGATTAGAGAAAGTCGAACTTACAGAAAATCCGAAAATACCAACAAAAATAGATAAGGTAGTCTCTGATACAGATTTAAAAGCAAACGAAGGATTAAAAACTCTTTACTCCAAGAAAGTAGACGAAAATGTACTGACAAAACTACTTTCAATTGGCAATTTAGGTTTAAAGAAAGATAGAAAATTAGTTCCCACAAGACATTCTATTACAGCAGTTGATGATAATCTTGGAAAAGAATTGATTAATCAAATTAAACAATATAATGAATCTGGCTATTTAGCGTATTTCGGTGGTTATTTAGGGAATAATTTCCTAATACTGTTCTTTCCTGAAGTTTGGAGTTATGAACTATTTGAAATGTACATGCCCTGGGCTAGTTGGAATATAAGTTCAGAAATACAATATATGACAGATTATGAACCATACAAAGGCAGGAAGACCTATGCAGAGTCGTGTGCTGGTGGGTATTATGCTTCAAGATTAGCAGTATTGGAAGAATTATCCAACATAAAGAGGCAGGCTTCCGTTTTAGTACTTAGATTCATTGATGGTTCATATTTTTGCCCCTTGGGCGTCTGGGTAGTTCGCTCTGGTGTAAGAAAAACTCTCTCAACTAAACCATTAGAGTTTGCTTCTAAAGAATTAATGTTTGAATATGCTAAAAAACTAATTAAAAGAAAGTATAATCATAATATAAGCCACATTTTTGATAGAAGCATTCTACTGAGAAATATTAAGACCCAGTTTAAACTAAGTAAATTCCTCTAATTCCTACATAAACTATTTAAATACTCAAACACCAATGATTTTTGTTTTCATTCAATATTTTACATCACCTTAACAATTGTTCAACAACTAAATAATGATTTTCGCTTCGCTGAAAATCAATTATGTCGTTTCACCGCCATAAGAGCGGTGATGTAAAATGAATTTAACAAAAATACATATTTGGGATTTGCCAGAAGATTTAGTTTATGTAGATTTAAATCCAGATTTTAAAAGGCAAATCTTCTTATTCGCTAAAAAATCTGGGAATTGGAAAGAATTATCTGAAACTCTAAATATAAGTTATACAAATTTACATGGAATACTTTATGAAAGTAAGAAGATTAAGTTAAAAGTTCTAAGAAGATTATCAAAAATTACAAAAATAAACAAAAGCGAAATTGAAAGAAATATAAATCTAATATCCTTACGAGACAATGGTGGTGTGAAATTTGCGAACGCTATTATCAATCCAAAATTCCCTTTTGACTTCAATACAATTGACGGGGCAAGGATAATTGCTTCATTATTCTTTGATGGAGGGATAGATTCTGATCTTTATCCGCATTATAGAAATGAGAATATAGAATTAAGAAGGAAAGTCTATGAGTCTTATGTAAATGTATTTGGAGAATTTAGGGCTAGATTCACAAATTACAAAGATCGGGAGCAAATTTATCTTCCGAAAATAGTCGGAATAATCCTCACTAAATGCCTTTGCTTAATTCCTGGAAGAAAGACAGTAACTAACCCCCATATTCCACCTTTCATAATGGATGCTTCAAAGGAATTAAAATCTGTATTTTTGCAACAAGCATATGACGATGAAGGACATGTTCATAAAACTACAAGGTCTATAGATTTTAAATTAGCTAATGGCTTATTTGCAGATAAAAACAAACATGAATCTATTGTTAAGAATAATGTTGAAGAATATGCTTCAAACTTAATTAAAGATGTTAAAAAGCTAATTGAAAGTTTTAATATTAAAACTACCTCCTTAAAATGTCTTAATATATACCAAACAAAAGATGGAAGATATAATACAAGATGGATATTTGAAATATTTGGGAAAAAGAACTTGGAAATATTCCTAAATGATATCAGTTTTATTTCAAATCATAAAATAAATAATCTAAAAAATGCTATCAATTCTTTTACACAAGAACAATATCCAAGAAATAAATCTGAAGAGATTATTTACAATGCCTGCGTAAATCTTCAGAAAAAAGAAGGAAAAATAACGAGTAGAACTTTGGCTAAAGAAATTAATAGAAGTCAAATAAGAGCCAAAAAAATAATTCAGAAATTTGTTAATGAGGGGCTGTTAAAAATATCGAAGAAAAGATGCGGGATAAAGGGGGCGGAATATGTTGTCGTTCAAGAAAAATTTTAGGAAGGTTTTTATATTCTAATTCCATAACATAACTACAAGAGGGTATGTTGGAGTTTAAAGATTGTGTAAAATAAAGCTCTACAGAGATTTCGAAAAGGAATGTAATCATAATTTAAAGAGAAAATATTATAAAAGATTGAAGTTAGAAAAAATGAAAGAATTATTAAAAGAAAAACTTATTGAAGGTCATAAGAGATATTCGCTTGAAACAAAATTTGATAAATCATATATTGATTATAAAGAAAAATTTAAGATATTTAAAGATATTAATAACTTAAGTGTAGATGATGTTAGAAAAATTGCAATAGGTTTTGCAAATAGCTGGCATAGCAGAATAGATAAGAATAGTGCTAAAGATATATTAAATCATTTAAGGAATATACAAAACTTATTATTAAATTTGAATGGTAATTATTTATTTAATTTAAATTTAGATGATAACGAAGAAGAAATAACTAAAATATATTCTGGATTTCCTAAGAAAGTTAAACCTACAGGAAGAAGTAAGATTCTACATATGCTTAATGGAAATGTATTTCCTATGTGGGATGAGGGTATGAGAATTAGATATGGAGTTTATCCTAATGCACAGGGTTATTTTAATTATATGAACTTAATACAAAAACAATTAAAAACTTTAAGTAAAGAAGATATAAAAGAAATAGAAAAATTAACCCGAAGACCAATAATAAAAATTATTGACGAGACTAATTGGTTTGAAGTTAATAAATTAAAAGAGGTCTATCAAAATTAAGTAGAAAATGACCTTCCAAAAATCCCTTATTAACCTACAAAATGCAATTTCTCTGGCTATTAAAAATAATATTGATTTAACCAAAGAACCTGAAGAGGAAAAAGCCATTTATGATTACACTGAAAAGCAAAAAATATACTACTTCAATAACCTAAAATCTAACCTAAGCTTAGTAAAATCAACATCATTAGAATTGCCCCAGCTAATAAAATTCGATGTAAGAAATCAGTCACACACAACCCAAATTCTAGAATTAATGTCAGAACTAGACTCTAAAGACCTAAACAATCTGGATAAAACAGTTAAAAAAATGATTTCTTTAACAAAACAACTAAACCTACCAAAAAACGACCTTGAAAAAACATTTTCAATACCTACTAATATTCCAGAAGATATAAAATCAGACATCAAGGCAGACATCAATGAACTAAATAAATGTTTCAATGCAGCTTGTTACAGAAGCTCTGCAGTCCTATGCGGAAGACTCTTAGAAACAGCTCTACATAGAAAATACTATGAAGTCACAAAAAACGATTTATTAGAAAAAAGCCCAGGAATTGGCTTAGGTAACATAATAGCAAAACTAAAAGAAAAGAACATAACCTTAGACCCTGCCTTAACAAACCAAATACATCTGATCAACCAGGTAAGGGTTTTCTCTGTCCACAAAAAGAAAGAAGCTTTCTCTCCATCAAAAGAACAGACCAATGCTATTATTCTTTATACTTTAGATATCTTAAAGAAATTATTTACCTGATTTCTCTAACCTTCCTATAAAAAGAACTAACATAACCAGGATAGTTGCTGCAACTGCTAAAACATACCATCCTATTCCTACACAAATACCAATTGCACCACTAACCCATAAAGTAGCAGCTGTTGTCAGACCATGCACACCTTTATTCCCCTGGGCAATTATAGCACCTGCGCCTATAAAACCTATTCCAAATACAACGCCAGCAACAATTCTCGCATAATCCTCTGTAAAATAACTAATAGAAATAATTGTAATTAATACAGCACCAATACACACCAGCATATGAGTCCTTAAACCAGCAGGCTTATGGCTTCTTTCCCTCTCCCATCCAACTAAACCGCCTAGAACTGTTGCCAATACCAGCTTTATTATCTGCTCATAAATCATTTCCATGTTCTTAATCCTAAATTAACAGGTATAAAAACTTTGTGCTTTGTTTTAAGAAACCGAATCATAAATCTTCTTTAACCCATCAATATCCTTTACAGAGCTAATCTTGTTTCTTAGCTCTGCTCCATGCCTCACACCTTTTGTTAAGTATTGTGAATGCAGCTTTATATCCTTAAACTCTATATCATACTTCTTGCAATACCTTAAATACTTAAGAAACATCCTTTTTTTGGAATCCAACTTTGCTAACTTTCCATCTTTAAGATACACCTTTATCCTCTTGAATATATCTGGATTGCCAATAGCACCTCTCGCTACCATAATAGAATCACAGCCAGTTTCATCAAACATCCTTTTAGCATCTCTACATAGAAATATATCACCATTGCCTATTACAGGAATATCAACATTTTCTTTTACCTTCCTTATAATCTCATAATCAACAGGCTTTTCATAATTTACAGTCCTTGCCCTTCCATGAACAATAATTGCAGCTATACCCTCTTTTTCGCATAACCTTGCAATCTTAACAGCATTCATATGTTTTCTGTCATAACCTGCCCTTATCTTCACAGTTACCGGAACATCAACAGCCTTAATAAGCGCCTTTATTATTGCAGTTATCCTCTTGGGATACTTCATCAAATAACTGCCGCACTTCCTCTCAACAACATCAGAATGAGGGCACCCTAAATTAAGGTCAATCACCTGAACCTTTTTCTCAATCTTTTTAGCACACTCACTTATTATCTTGGCATCATTCCCAAAAAACTGCGCAACCAGGTTTTTTTCATCAAAAAAATCCGCTAGTTTCCTATTGCCCATCATAAAGGCCCTGCTGTCAATCATCTGTGAATAAACAATATCTGCCCCGTAATCAGTGCATAGCTTTCTAAAGGCAATATTATTAACACCAGCCATAGGCCCTAAAATAATCTTATTCCTGAAGTTCATTTTCAGTAATAATTATTCAACCATATAAAAAACTATTTAAATAAGAATAAAATAACAACCACTAATGCAAGCAAAAGAGCTAAAAAAGAAATATATGGAATTCTTTAAAGAAAAAAAACACTCTATCATACCTTCAGCTTCTTTAATCCCAGAACACGACCCTACAGTTCTGTTCACAACCGCTGGAATGCATCCTTTAGTTCCTTACCTGATGGGCCAGCCTCATCCTCAGGGCAAACGCTTGGCTAATGTCCAGAAATGCATAAGAACAGGCGATATAGATGAAGTTGGCGACCCTTCTCACCTTACTTTCTTTGAAATGCTTGGCAATTGGTCTTTAGGTGATTATTTCAAAGAAGAAGCCATAAAGTGGAGCCTCGAATTCCTCACAAAAGTCCTTGGTTTCAATCCAGATACCCTTTCAATTACAGTATTTAAAGGAGACAAAGACGCACCCAAAGATAAAGAATCTGCAGATGTATGGAAGTCATTAGGCATTCCAGAGGAAAGAATATACTACTTATCAAAAAAAGACAATTGGTGGGGCCCTGCTGGAAAAACAGGACCCTGTGGTCCTTGTACTGAGATGTTCATCGACACAGGAATAAAAAAATGCTCAAAAGACTGCAAACCAGGATGCTTTTGTGGCAAATACTTTGAAGTCTGGAATGATGTTTTCATGGAATACAACAAAGTAGCAGAGGGTAAATATGAACGATTAAAACAAAAAAATGTGGACACAGGTATGGGTGTTGAAAGAACAGCCGCTATGCTTCAAGGTAAGAAAACAGTGTATGAGATAGAAACATTTACACCAATAATAGAAAAAATAAAGGAGCTGGCAAATATACAAACAACTAACGAAAAACAAGAGCTTTCTATACGAATAATAACAGACCATATAAAAGCATCAACATTCATATTAGGAGATGATTTGGGAATAGCGCCTTCTAACCTAGACCAGGGATATATCCTAAGAAGATTCATTAGAAGATCCATAAGACACGGCAAACTCTTAGGCATAGAAAAAGAATTCCTGACAGAACTGGCAGAAATAGTCATTAACCTGCATAAGGAAGATTACAAAGAACTTGAAAAAAATAAAGAATTTATCCTGGATGAAATAAAAAAAGAGGGTGATAAATTTAGAAAAACCTTGGAAAAAGGTTTGAGAGAATTCGAAAGAATGGCAAAAGCTATAATAGAACCAGCTAAACAAATGCAAAAATCCATAGAAAAAGCAACAGAACCAATAAGACGAATGCAAAAATCCATAGAAAAAGCAATTTTACCTGCTAAAAAAGCTTTCCTGTTATTCCAGTCATTCGGTTTCCCAATAGAAGTAATCCGGGAACTAGCTCAGGAAAGAAAAATAAAAGTTGATGTTAAAGGCTTCCAAGAAGAATTCAAAAAACACCAGGCCCTAAGCAGGGTTGGAGCAGAAAAACGCTTTAAAGGAGGCTTAGGAGATCATTCAGTTGAAACAACAAAACTACACACAGCAACACATTTATTAAACCAGGCCTTAAGAGAAGTCCTGGGAAAAAAAGACATCTTCCAGAAAGGCTCTAACATAACACCTGAAAGATTAAGGTTCGATTTTAACTTTGACAGGAAAGTTGAAAAAGAAGAGCTCAAAAAAGTCGAAGACTGGGTTAATGAAAGAATAAAAGAACAACTAGAAGTAAAAAGAGAAGAACTCACTATAGAGGAAGCAAAGAAAAAAGGAGCACAGGGCGTCTTTGAACACAAATACGGCGAAAAAGTCTTTGTATACTCAATAGGAAATAAATCAATTGAAATCTGCGGCGGTCCTCATGTAGAGAATACAAAAGAACTTGGAAAATTTAAAATTAAAAAAGAGCAGAGTATTGCAGCAGGAGTCAGGCGTATAAAAGCAATCCTGGAATAAGTGGGCTTGACGACCGAAGGGAGGAAACCCACAACCTTTTATCAAATTTTGTTAAAATTTGGAAGGATTAAAGCTATATTGGAATAAAATGCCTCTTTACATCATTTCTACCCCAATAGGCAATTTAAAAGACATCACACTAAGAGCTATAGAAATATTAAAACAATCTGACATAATTCTAGCAGAAGACACAAGAAGAACTTCTGTTCTTTTAAATCATTATAATATTCAAAACAAAAAACTTATCTCTTTTAACGATTTCAACAAAGAAAAGAAAACAGAATCAATAATAAACGAACTAAAACAAAATAAATCTATTTCTTTAGTCTCAGACTCAGGCACCCCAGGCATATCAGACCCAGGTTTTTATTTAATAAGGGAATCAGTAAAACATAATATGGAAATAATCCCGATACCCGGCCCAACAGCATCAATAGCAGCCTTAATCTCATCAGGCTTTCCAACAGATTCTTTTATTTTCTATGGTTTTATTCCAAAAAAAGAAAAAGCAAAAATAGACTTTTTCAACAAAATAAAAAACAACAACCAAACAACTATAATCTATGAAAGCCCTTACAGACTAATAAAAACACTAAAAACAATGTCAGAAATAATACCTAATAGACAAATATGCATTGCAAGAGAACTAACAAAAAAATTCGAAGAATTTATAAGAGGAACAGCAAAAGATATATACAATAAACTAAATAATAAAACTATTAAAGGAGAAATAACAATTATAATAAATAAAACATGATGAACAGAATATTAACCTACACCATATTCATAATAGCTTTCATATTAATCATCTCCATCTACGGCTTTTTTATCTCAATATTTCCTCGCAGACATATCACAGATATTAAACCATTAGATATAGGATTAAAATATGAAGACATAACCTTAACTACATCCGATAATATAAAATTAAAGGCATGGTTCATTCCAAACAATAAAACCAAAAACGCCATAATAATATGTCATGGCTACCCATTTGATAAGGGAAATGTACTCGGCTTTGCACCCTTTCTGCATAAAAACTACAACCTGTTATTCTTTGATTTCAGGGCAATGGGGCAGTCAGAAGGAAGCTATACAACAGTGGGCTATAAAGAAGCAGAAGACCTAAAAGCAGCCATCAAATACCTAAAAGACAAAAACATAAAAAATATTGGTGCACTTGGCTTCTCTTTAGGAGCAGCAACCATACTTATGACAAAAAGCCCGGATATAAAAGCAATAGTTGCAGATTCCTCCTACGCAAATCTTGACTTAATGATTAATTCTCTTTACAGGCAATTCTTCTTCCTAAAATATCCATTCACTTTTATAACAAAACTATTAGCTAGACTAATACTTAAAATAGACCCCTCTGATGTATCCCCGGAAAAAGCAATAAAAGATATTGAAACACCTATCTTACTGATTCATGGAGAAAAAGACTCTCAAATCAAAGTTGAAAACTCTCATTTACTTAAAAAAGCAAATCCAAAAGCAGAACTATGGATTATAGAAAATGCAGATCATGGTGAAGGACATTTTATTAAAGAAGAAGAATATGAAACAAAAGTTTTGGATTTCTTTAATAAGCATTTAAATAAAACAATAAAATGAAACTCTTTGTCTGGTCAAAAAACTACAAAGCAGACATGGGAGAGCATATTTTTCCTACAGAAAAATATCTTTTAATGAAAGAAAAAGCATTAAAAGATAAAATAGCAACAGAAGATGAATTTATCCAAGCAGAAGAACCTGCAGATAGTGCCATTGAAATAGTTCACACAAAAGAACACATCAAAAGACTAAGAAAATTATCAAAAAGTCCCATAGGCATGCTTAACGGAGAAAACCCAATCAACCAATCAGTATACAAAGCAGCAAAACTAAGCTGCGATGGAACCTATAAAGCCTGTTTACTAGCCTTGAAAAACGGCATCGGCATGAATCTAGCAGGCGGCTTCCATCATGCCTTCCCAGACCATGAAGAAGGTTTCTGCTATTTTAATGATATTGGCTATGCCATTAAAAAATTATTAAAGGAAGGAAAAATAAAAAAAGCAATGGTTATCGATTGTGACCTGCACCAGGGCAATGGAACCGCTGTTATCTTTCAAAATAACCCAAATGTATTTACTTTCTCTATACATCAGGAAGATAACTATCCAGTAAAACAAAAAAGCTCTTACGACATTGGCCTATATTCTTATGAAAATATTGATGATAAAAGATATCTAAAAGAATTACAGATATTACCCGAATTAATAAAAAAATTCAAACCAGAGCTGATTGTCTATGAAGCAGGCGCAGACCCTTATGAAAACGATCAACTAGGCTCTTTCAAATTAACAAAGCAGGGATTAATGAAAAGAGACGAATATATTATTAGTTTAGCAAGAGAAAATAAAATTCCAATAGCAATCTGCTTAGGAGGCGGTTATGCCTATAAAGTAGAAGATACTGTAGAAATTCATGTAAACACAATGAAAGTTGTTAAGAATCTGTCAAAATAGAAAATACTATCTTGGCCTAATATCCACTATCCTTTTTTCCTTTAACTCGGTTTCCATGCCTAATTTTTCTAACAAATCTTCCCTGTCTGTAATAATAATATATGGCGTAACCTCCATCTTATCCCTTATCTGATGTTTTAGATTGAATTTTAATTTAGCCCTGTCAACCTTCTTTTTTGGGGCAATATACAACATCAGTTCATCAACCTCATAAGGGTCATCCCTTCTTTTTTTAATCACAACCTGCCATTCATCAATATCTTTGTTCCCCATTAAAAACGGAAAAAAGAAATTTAAATTTATCAATGTTCCCTTTACCTTAGTTAAGTTAAATCTTTTAAGATCAGATTTCCTTTCAATCTTAGCATTAATCCTGGGCACAGTCCTTCCACAATTTGGGCATTTTTCATAGCTTAAGCTTCCAATATCCCCTGTTTTATATCTCAACACAGTTGAGGCTCTCCAGTCTAAAGCTGTATAAGTAATCTCACCTTCTTCTCCATCATTAACCCTTTCACCATCCTTTATAATTTCAATAAACTCCATATCCGGGTAGAGATGGTAACCAGAATCAGCACAACATTCACTCCATGCCACTTTTCCTTCTGTAAATGCATATGTTGATAATATTCTTGCATTTCTGCATTTTAGCTTAACTAATAATTCACCTATCTTTTTTCTCAAGCCTGGTGGAATTCTTTCACCTCCAAAAATAATCTTTTTTAAATTGCTAAAATTACGTTTTTCTTCAGCTGCTTTTCTAATCAAATGATAAGCATATCCAGGAATCGCAACAAAGATATTTGCTTTCATTTTTTCTATTCCATTAATTATCTTTTCAGTTCCTAGAACCTTGCCTCCACCAGTTTGAAGAGATAACAAATTGCATGCCTTAATTCCATAAAATGCCTGCCAAAAAGCCAAATGCGGAGAATACGGAAAAGCATTAATCACAACATCATCCCGCTCAGCATTAAAAACATCAAACATCCTCCTTCCAGATTCTTTTAATCTTTCAATATCCTGGGCAGAATAAGTAAATGGCACCGGCAAGGCGCTTCTTCCTGTTGTAAAATGAATATGAACCGGCTTGTATTCCCTTTCCAAACTATTTTTCAAATAACCCTTACTAAAAATATTTAATAGCCCTAAGCCAATCAATCTAACCTTATTATAATGTTCTTTAATTAATTTCTGATTTGGCTGCAATATAAAATCAGTATGTTTATTTGGCTCTTTTTTAGTCTGGGCTATATCTTCCTTGCTAGTAAATGGTATCTTTGCCAAATCATCTGTTGTTGTAATAGAATAAGGATCTATATTATTCTTCTTAAATAATCTTCTGTAATAAGGATGATAGGGCCACACCCGGTATCTTATAAATGCCTTTATCTTCTTATCTTGTAATTCTCTTATTCTTTTAGCACATAAACAAGACAATCTTTTCCAATTCATATCAGAATAAAATTAATCTTTATATATTTAAATATTGTTAAAATAACATACCTAATATCATAAAAAATAAAAATTTAGCTTACCTTATACACCTTATCATGCTCTCTGACATGTTCCTTAACCTTCAGACCAATACTCTGCCCGGCTTTAGCTTCCTCAACCTTTTCATGCTCAATCTGCATACTGGCTATCTTCTGCTTAAAATCACTAGTAGCTCCATTTATCCTTATCTTATCTCCAACCTTTAAGCTGCCTTTGGTTATTTCAATCACACCCACGCTTATTTTAGTAAAATAGTGTGTTATCCTACCTATCTCTTCCCCTAATTTTTCTTCTTTAGCTTCTTCCTTTTTCTCTTTTTTAGTTTGAGCTTTGCTCGAACTATTTGGTAAAATAGCTTCCTTTTTCTTCTCTTTTTTCGGCATTAAATCTCACCCCCGATAAATATGTATTATTTAGTTGCGCACCCATCCCCTTTGTCGTCGGGCGGGAAATTCACCGACTTTTAAATTGGCGTAGCCAATTTATGGCTTTTTTCTTAGTTGTACAATTAGGGGGGTCCAAAAAGTATCGAACTCTTTTTAAATTCCCAATCTAAAAGATTGGAAATTTTAATTTCCAATAGCTCAATACTTGCACTAATAATATATGTAGAAGTAACTACTATATAAATTTATTTAATCTCTTAATGGCATAAAGCTTGTCTTTATTGCCTATTTTGGCGTTTCTAATGGCATCCTTCAAAATTTGTGTAGATTCATCCATCTCTTTTTTATCCACCGGCCTTGGATAGCCATCTTTGCCTCCAAAAGCAAAACTATATTTGACCGGATCTCTCCAGCTAGCCTTTTTTCCATAAATCAGCTCTGAAACAAGAGCCAACCCTCTAATAGTCTTAGGCCCAACACCTTTTATAGCAACCAGCTCTTCATAAGTTTTCGGCTGAATTTCATAAGCCTTCTTTAGCATCCCCATATTTATCTTATCCTGCTCAATTATAGAATGCCTTGGTCCAAAAGATAAAGTTTCAAAATTATTCAGTGTCCTCTGCTCAGCTGGCTTAAAATATCTCTCAAGGTGCTTTGGATTATCCTTAACAATATCAACACTCACATCTCTTACTTCTCCACTCTCTTTAGCAGTCATATTCAAAACTTTATTCTCTTTTTTATCACAGCATATCGCATCATGCGGCTCATTAACAAAACTCTCAACGTTATCACTCAGCCAATGATACCTCCTAGCATACCTGTCAAACATTCCTTGCTGAATCACTGCCCAGTTTCCTTTCTCACTTAAAACAAAACAATGATGATATAACTGATAATTATCCTGAATCAAACTATTATCCACCTTAGCACTCATCTTTGAAGAATAAACTAGTCTATTAATCTTATTCTCACTTAAACCAAAATCCTCGGAGAAATCCTTAATTTCTTCAGGAGCCTTTCTGCTTACACTTCCCTTACCGCCTGCTATTTTTATTCCTAAATTCAGTTGGTTTAATGACCCTTTTAATGCTCCACACACTGTAGTAGTAAGTCCAGAAGAATGCCAATCGAATGAAAGAACACAACCAAATGCTTGGAAGAAGAAGGGATCACTTAATCTTCTCAAATATTCTTCAGTTCCATATTCATTTATTATTATTTCCGATATTACTCCACCTAACTTCCTCATTCTTTTAAACAACCACGGAGGCGCTTTTCCTCCATGCAATGGAAGATTAGCCATTCCTGTCTTTTGCATATAGCCCTAGAAAGATATTCTCCTTTAAATACTTCACGCCTTTTACAGGAAAATGAAATGAATAAAGAAAGCTTTATAAATAGAGGATTGTTCATCTCGTAAATAGCAGCATCAGAGAATCTTTTTCTTTTATGTTGTAAGAAATGGAGGAAAAAACAATGGGAGACTTTAACAGAGGCGGTTTCGGAGACCGTGAAATGCATAAAGCTACCTGCGCTGATTGTGGTAATGAATGCGAAGTTCCGTTCAAACCTACAGAAGGCAGAGATGTTTTTTGCAAAGAATGTTATAGGAAAAGAAGACCAAGACGATTCTAATCTTATTCTTTTAGGTATAACATAACAGATTTTTCTTTTTTCTTTTTTTTAATTTATTGATATAACAAATGACATAAATTTTTGAACAATATATGGGTCATTTGCTTATCCCAGAGGGATACAAAAAAACGCAAAGCGTTTTTTACGTATTACGAAACTTCAGATTTTATCTGAAGATTTGGAAATCTTGATTTCCAAAAAGACAAAATTTCTTAGACAAATTTTGTCTTTGAGTATAGTTAGGCGTCTTATTAATTATTTTCTACTGGTTTAATTTCTCTAATCCTACTTACTAAAATACCTCAATCTTTTTAGGATCTATTTTAATCCCTTTACCGCTTATCTCCAAAGCAATTGTTTTCTCAGGTGTCTTTGTGCCTCTCATCTTCAATATCTCCAAAGCCCTTTTCCTTATCCCCTTCGTTTTAACATGATAAAGCAATATTATCTAATTTTCACAATATTTATAAACAAATAAAATAAAGTTCATTTATTATAGATTTAGCCATAAAATTCATACCGTTCATCACTAAAAAAAAGAGGAAAATAAAATCACCTTAAAAAAAGAGATATTTGGCTGGTGCGTATACGATTTTGCCAATACAGCCTTTTCTGCCTTATTTGTCACCTTCTTCTTTCCTTTGCTCATCAAGTTCTATTTGGGAGGTAATGAGTTTCAGATTGGCCTGGTTAGTGGGATCTCAATGTTCTTAGCAGCCATATTTGTTCCTTTTATTGGAGCCTTATCAGACACAACTGGAAGAAGAATGAATTTTGTTATATTCTTTACAATCATATGTGCAATATTTACTGTATTAACAGCCTACTCTTCTCTCTACCTGGCTTTGATTTTTGCTTCAATAGCTATGCTCACTTACCATGCCGCACTTGATGTTTATGATGCCAAATTAATGGACATATCCAATAATAAAAATAGGGGAAAAATCTCTGGCTATGGTGTTGCTTTAGGATATGTAGGCACAATATTAAGCCTACTAATGGCATATATAATCCTAACTATATTTGGATGGAAATCAGAAGCAGGTATAAAAGCTATTTTTCCAGCTACTGCTATATTTTTCCTTTTGTTTTCTCTAATAACCTTCACCTCCGTAAAAGATAAAGTAAAAAAACTTACTATCCCAGTTAAAGAGGTTATAAAAAACTCATTCTTTCAGTTAAAAGATACAATAACCAAAATAACTCGTTATAAAGGTTTATTGCCTTTTTTAATAGCCTCTTTTCTTTACACAGATGCCATGAACACAATTATCCTGTTCTTCTATTTATATGCAAGGGAACAAATTAAATTAACCCTAATAAATTTCTTCTATATCTATGCTCTAATGGCCCTGGCAGCAGCCATCGGTTCTCTAATCTTTGGAAGATTATCTGATAAAATAAGCCATAAAAGAACCTTAGTAATCCTTTTGGTAATCTGGATATTTGTAATCATCTTATTAAAAGAAATCCCTACATTATCAGTCTTTATCATTGCTGGCTGCTTAGGGGGAGCAGCATTAGGGGGAGTATGGGCAGTCACTCGGCCAATGTTGGTATCATTAAGCCCAAGAAAGAAAATAGCACAGCTTTTCGGTTTTCAGGGCCTCACTGAAAAATTCTCAGGTGTTCTGGGCCCGATAATATTTGGCTTTATTGTTGTAAGATCAGGGTATCAGCCTGCTTTACTTGTTATATTAGGATTCCTTATTTTAGGTTTAATATTGTTATATTTCGTTCCTAACAAGAAATGAGAAAAATAATCTTATTCTTCTTTCTCTTTCATATAACTCTCAGCACATTCATCACTGCAAAATCTGAAGATTTCATCACCTACTTTCCTTTCAATAACATTATCACCTAGTGGTTTACCACATTTCCTGCAGTTAGCTCCTTGTCCATCATCATGCGCCCCTTCCATAAAACCTTCCTCAGTAGGGCTTATCTCATCACTATCTACCAAATCCTCCCTTCCTTCTTCAGAATAAACATCCTTATCATCTGCCATATTAACTCACCTCGATTCAGATTTATAAGACAAAGTTTATAAAGTTTATTATACAATAAAAATTACTATGGAAGATATAAATAAAATAAGAAAGAAAATACAGAAAGAAGCAGAAAAACACATAGAAATTGATGAATCAGATATTCCAGTTCACGAAAAACTTGTTAAACCTTCGAACGAAAGTGAGATTGGTTTTGGAAATTCAAAGAATTTCCAAAAAGAAGAACACATAAAGAAAATCAAAAGAAAATAATATCTTTAATCATCCCCACCTTCAAAACCAATTCCTCCACCAGCAGAGCATCTTTGGCACAACATTCCTTCTGCACTAAACCCAGCTGATTTTACTATCCTAAATTCCCTGCCACAGTTAGGGCACTTAATAATTACTTCCTCAAATCCTATCTCTACATTTTCTTCCTTTACAGCTCTTTTTTTCTTTGGCTTCCTAACAGCTTTCTTTTTACATGGTTTTGCCTTTTTCTTCCTTTTTACCATCAGGATTGAACAGGAAAATAGTGTAAATATTTAAACTTTATTCCGTGCTTATAAGTGATAAAATTTTAACTCTTCATCCCCTCAACTTCTTCAGCCAACTTCTTAACCTTTTTCTCTACTTTCTCCCCTAACTCCTTTCTATATCTCTCAATAGCCCCTTCAACCTTGCCTATTCTATCACCAAAAATCAAATTATCAGCATGCGTAATTATCTTCTCTTCCTTAGAAACAGGAATATAATCACCCAAAGGCATCTCTAAACCCTGCTCAACAATATCCTCCTTAGAAATCCCAGCACCTAAGTGCCTCTCAGCAACCAAAGCATGCTCTTTTAATCCTTCCTCCCTTAAAATCTCAGCCCCAACTATTCCATGTTTAATGTTATCCTCTTTGTCAGGCCCACACTGAAATCTCCCAATATCATGCAGCAAAGAAGCACTTTCTATAAAATCAATATCTACCCCCTTTACCTTTTTTGCAATATCCTTAGCAACCTTCCTAACAGCCTCACTATGTTTTAAAACCTTCTTAAAACTATCTTCATCCTTAGCATATTTCTTCAATAGTTTTATAGCTTCCTCAACACCTATCTTCTTCATAAAAAACAGAATAAACTAAGAGAATAAATATCTTTCTAAAAAGTGATAGAGGCAGACAATAGCCGAGTCTGCCTCTTATGATTTAGGGTTTTTTTTCAAAAACCCAGTCCTCACCTCTTTTTCCAAAGCAAGGAAGATCTAAGTTCTTTGCTAGTGGGAAGGAAAATAAGTAAGGCTCCCTATTTAGTGGGGGGGTGGTAGAAAAAGATTTAACAGGGAGCCTTTTTATAAGCATAATCTTTCTTTATTGAGGTTCTTTCCTCAACTCTTTCAACCACATTAACCCTATCTTCATCATGTCCTTGTTGAATTTATCACTCAACTTGTATGTTTTCCTGTATAGGTCATAATCAATTATGCCCATACTTTTCGTTGGAGTTAGTATACGATCATAAAACTGCCTTTTATTATAGCTTATCTTTACCTTCTTGCCTTTGTATGGTTCCTCCATAATTTTGTCAGTAATTAACTTACCTTCATGCAGTTTAGTTGCAAAAAAACTCATCTCTGTTTTTGTTATCTCTCTTCCTTTTTCCTTAATCATATCTATCAGCAATTTAGCTACTATAACCTGCTGCTTTGTTGCAAAAACTACCTCAAACACATCATCCGGCAAATTAAACCGGTCAAATAATATGACCATATTACCTAATAAACATAGCTAGTATATAAATGTTTCTATTTTAGCAACTAGTATACTAATTTGTATATTAAAGAATAATAATCACCACTAAGTAACTAAATTAACAAAAGTTTTAAATATAAGTTATACACTACTATGCCTGTAAAAATGGAACTAGCTAATAAATTTAGGATTAAGAGAATTCTTTTAGCTAGTCTTTGCTATATGGTTATGGCTTAATAAGCTCTAAACTTTTTTTAAATTCCTGTAAAGAGCTTAAGAGGTTTCTAAAAATGTTTAAAAAAATCAAGGATCAAGACTATGGTTTTGTAAAAAACGGAGTAATCGGAATAAATATCGAGCGTATATGGCTCGAAGCTAGAAAGGAAGCTAAGTTTATTAGAGAATTCGCTAAAACCCATGCTCATGAATTATTGCACATCTCAATAGCAGCTGCTGTAAAAAACAAAAAAAGATCTGATATAGGAGAGGAAAAAGCAGTTAGAAAACTATGTAAGGAACCCTGGAACAAAGAAATAGAATCGATGTACAACTAGTCAAAAAACTCTTCAATCTTCTCTTTATACAACTTGCTAATCTTAATACCATAATCCGGAGGAAAACAATTGTAATACATTGGAAGGGCATATCTCTCTTCAAGAAAAACCACAACTCCCTTATCAGTCTCGCTCCTTATACATCTTCCAGCATTCTGCACTGTCTTAATCATAGCTGGAAAGATATACCCATACTCCCACCCCTTGCCATACTTAACATCATAATAATCTATTAACTCCTTAACCTCTAAAGTAGGCCTTTCTAATGGCAGACCAACAACAATAACACATTTTAAAAAATCCCCAGGAAGGTCAATCCCTTCACCAAAACTTCCGGCTGTAACACCCATCAGGCAAGCACCAGAATCCTTATAACCCTTAAAATCCTCAAGCAGCTCATGCTTCTCCTCTTTTGTTAATCCCGGCCTTTCAATAAAGATCGTCTTTTCACACATACCTTCAAAATAATAATAGATCTTATCCCTCAGGGAATAGCTGGGAAAAAACACAAGGCTGTTCCCAGGAACCAAATTAACTATCTCACTGCTAACCCTAGCTATCTTCTTAAACTCTTCTTCCTTCCTCCTTGTAAACTTGGTTGTAGTTTCAGGAACAACCAAAGCCAGCCTGTTCTTCTTGGGAAAAGGACTAGTAAATACCTTTTCCTTAACATCATTAAAACCCAGGATATCCTTATACATAAAAGTAGGTGTTAAAGTTCCACTCATACAGATAATAGAATGTGCCCTGTCAATTACCTCTTTAGTCACAAAAGAAGGATCTAGGCATTTATACATCAAATTAATATAAGGCTCTCTTGCTCCAATCTTTTTGCTTAAAATCCTTGCAAAACCTTTATCCTCACCTTCCCACGCTTCCAAAAAATTACCAACACTACCAACATAACTCTGTTTCTGCTTCTCTCTTATCTCATCTGCTGCAAAACTAAACTCCCCAATTATATTATCATAATCTTCTCCGATTTTACTAACAAACTCATCCTTCTTAACCAACCTCTCCTCCCTTTTCTCATCAAGCCCCTCAGAAAGCCCTTCCAAAGCATCCATGATAGCATATAACCTTTCCCTCACCTCATCAAAGCCAAACTTCCCAGCTTCCTTAACAGCCCTCTTCAAAATAAAATTACTTAAGTTAGAACTCAACAACTCTCTGCATCTTTTTGGTAGATTATGCGCCTCATCAGCTATTATAATCGATTTCTCAAGCTCTTTTCCAGTCTTATTAAAAAACACATCCCTGATAGAAGGATTAAAGATATAATAATAATCAGCAACTACCACAGAAGCATCCTTAGCTAGCAAAGCACTCATCTCATATGGGCAAAGTTTTTCATTAACACAAATCTCATTAAGTTTTTCACAATGTAAAGGGCTTAACACCCTTAGTTCTTCCAAAACCTTTTGAGCCTTAACATTTGCTCTGCCTGATTTCTTCTTAGTATTAGTATAAAACTCACAAGCATTATCTTCCCTTAATTTTTTGCAATAATCATTAAACTCATTGCTGTATAATCCTTCAACTCCTTTCTGTCCGCACATTCCTTGTTTGCCAATAATATCACAACTAATAATATCCACACCATGCTTTTTCTTAATATCCTTCAAAGTATTTATTGCAAGATGATGTTGAGTATGCCTTGAAGTCAAAAAGAAAACAGTAAATCCTTTTTTTAATGCAATTGACAAAGCAGGACCTAAAACCGCAATAGTCTTTCCCAAACCAGTGGGTGCATGAATAATAGCATGCTCTCCTTGCTCAATACAATCCATTACTTCCTTAATCATATCCTCTTGGATTTCTCTAATCCTGGAATAAGGAAATAGAATTTTCTCTTTGTCCATAAAAAAAGAAAGCTTTCATTATTTTTATAACTTATTATCAAAAAAACAAAACATTTATATACCCTATCGTATTCTTCACAATATACCTTTTACACTAAATATATCGGGGGTTATACCATGGAGAATGAATCTATCTTCAATGTCTTTTTCAGGGAAAAACCAGCTATGATGCTAGTTAACCTAAAAAATGCAAAGGATGAAATCTATGCATCAAGCCTTGCAAAACAGATTGATTGTACATACTCACATGTTGTTAAAATTCTCCAGGAAATGGAAAAGTCAGGCCTTATCAACTTTGAAAAACAAGGTAGATTAAAACTATTAACATTAACCAAAAAAGGCTTAGAAATTGCAGAACATATTGATAATATAAGGCTTTCTTTATAAGTATGAAATTAATGAACAACCTCTTCTAAACTATACTTACCCAAAACCTGCTTAGCCGTTTTAATAAACCTATCCACATCATCTTCCTTGATCATTGCACCAGCAGCATTCATATGCCCACCAGCTTCCCCCCCAACATTATCTGTGATTTTCTTAACCACTTCCCTTAAATCAATATCCTTGTTCCTGCCGCTTAATCTCAAACTAACCTTATAATAACCATTCATCATATCTGCCATAGACATAATAAACGTTTTTTCCTTAAAATCATTTGACTTGGAAATTATCGAAGCCAATACCCCAACAATACTTCCCCTGATATTATTTTCAACATTAAGTATAATATACCCTCTACCCTTAGTAACATTATTATCCTCCTTATTTTCATTATACCATTTAATAGCATTTATTATCTCTCTCTTATAACCATTCAAACTTTTCATAGCTTTCTCCTTGTTTTTCTTATCACCTAAGCAGACGCCAATTCCTAAAGAAGCCCTATCTAGTCTCCCGCACGCATTCAACAAAGTAGAAAACTCCTTAGCATCCCTGAAAGGACTCTCTCTTTTTTCATCATTTAATATATATACATTACCAAGAACATCTTCAGGACTATCCTCACTCAACCTTCTTAGTATAATGCCCGAGACAAGTTTTTTAATCTCCCCGTCATCCAGATGAACTATCTTTCTCCATTCCGTTCCATTCTTTGCCTTGATTCCAATCTGATGTAAAAACTGAATAGCCCCTGATTCACTCCCGCTTACACCTGGAATATAAGGGTCAGTGCAATACTCAAGCACCTTATGTAAAGGCCTGGTCTGTGCTCCAAAAATCCTAAGCCCTTTTATAACCTTAATCTTCTTTTTCTTAACAGCCTTATCCAAAATCTCTTTATTCAACCTTAAAAAACCGCCCTTTCCTTCCTGTATATCGCCAACTGCACCTATAATGGCAATATGTGCTAAATTCCTTACATCCTTATTCAAACTTCTGACAAACAGATAAACAACCCCTGCTCCGCTTATCTCCTTACCCCCATCAATACCAAACAAATGGGGATTAACCTGCACAATATTGCTCGTTAACCTTGCTTTCTCAGGAACGTGATGATCCAGAATAAAAACCTGCTTACCTACAAACTTCTTTTTAATATAACTTAACTGCCCGCTTCCCAAATCAGTAAATATAAAATAATTATAAGGCTCTTTACTTAAGCTGTCTATTACCTCATTAGTCAGTTGCTGAACAATACTCACAGAATACTTCCTGTTGTCAGTATTTAATGCCCTGATCATAATAGAACAAGCACATATTCCGTCAGCATCCAAGTGAGAGACTAGCCTAATCGTCTCTTTCTTATCAAGTTCTTTAAACTTCTCTAACGAAATAGCTAAATGCTCTTTAAATTGATCATATTTATCCATTGAAATCCCCATAAAAAATTAGACGGAATGATAATTTTAGAATCAAGCTTGTATATATACTTATTGGAATTATAATTGAGTGGTGACTTAAAAATATTTATTTACCAAACCTTCGCTCCTTCTGTTTAAACCATTCAACAGCTTCAATAAAATCTTGCTTTGTAAACTCAGGCCATAACTTATCACAAAAATACAGCTCAGCATAGCTACTCTGCCATAAAAGAAAATTACTCAGCCTTTTCTCCCCGCCAGGCCTTATCAACAAATCCACATCATCAGACAAATATAAGTTATCCTTAATAACATCTTCATCAACATCTTTAATTCCTTTGGATATAATCCTTTTAACAGCATCAACTATTTCACTTCTAGCTCCATAAGCCAAAGCTAGGTTTAATCTATAATTATCATAATCCTTAGTAGCTTCAATAACATCCTTCATAGCTTTCTGCATATCCTTAGGAAACATAGAGATCTTCCCGATAAAAGATACCTTCACTTTATTATCATGAATTGTTTTATCTTTCTTAAAATCATCAATTCTATTCCTAAACAGATTAAACAAATAATCTACTTCCTCTTTATTCCTATTAAAATTCTCAGTAGAAAAACAGTATAATGTAACTTCTTTAATCCCTAACTCAATACACCACTCTAATAACTCCTTTATCTTATTAAAGCCTTTTTCATGACCCTTAAATCTAAGAATACCCAGCTTTTTGGCATACCTCCTATTACCATCAAGAATCACAGCAACATGTTTTGGAACACTACCTTCATTTCTCATAGAAAACTAGAATTGCACTTAATTTATAATCTTTATTATTTATTATTATTTAACAACCCTTTCAAACATCTCAACAAACACCTCTTGCGGCACTTTTAACCCAGCCTCCAATAAAGCATTCCCAAGCTCTAACCCAATCTCCTTCTCATCCCCTCTTGGCTTAAACCTCATCAACTTATCAAAAGTCTCCTTACACAAAAAACCCTCATTCATAGCTAAAACCAATTTCCTGTCCTTCTCTTCAGTAAGATTCCTAATAAAAAAATCCTTATCACCAACATAAACAGCTAACTCACCATTAGCATAAAAATCCCCATTTTCAGAAAAACCATGATTAATAAGCTCAAGCCGCAATAAATCCTTAATCACCTTCCCAACACCATACTCATCAAAATGAGCCTGGACATCCTTAACAGAAAAGTGAGACATAAAATCCTTATCTCCCACTCTTGAGAAATCATGAACCTTACCCAGATAAGCCTTTACTTTCTGCCTTGCCCCTTTCTTGCTGCCTTTAGGTGTTCTTTTCTTCCATCTGTTCTCTACCAAATAAGCATACCTATTACCTTTACCCTTTTTTCCTATCTTCTTAACCCTAATATAAGCCAAATTAACACCTCTTCTACTTAAGTTAGGCACCATTCAAATATATAAATCTTTCGGAAAATTTAGCCCTTACAAGCTCTAAAACCCCAAAATCTAATCAAAGAACAAACACAACATAAATATACACAATTCTACATTAGTTGCCTTACTTCACCCTCAGGACTAATCTCAGAAAAAACCTGGCTCTGGAACCTATACACACTGCATAGCTTAAGATCCTGCCAACTATTAGATGACAATCCAGCCTTAACACATGTTTGCTCTAAAAACACCTTACTATCCCACTTATACTCAGTAGCTACCTGAGGCAATAACAGACCACTTCCACCTGTACTTCTTACAATGAGGCCATCCCTTCCAACTTTTATCTCTTTAACATAGTCCTCAGCATTCTTTACCTCTATCCTCTCAGGCTTTGTCAAAACAGACACTTCTATAGTAATACTTGGAAATTCCCCTTCATCCAAATGAGGAAAACGAGGATCAGAAAAAGCAGCACTCCTGGCACCCTTAATAACACCTTCATACAGAGGATAAACACCCTCGGGAAAACCTATACACCCCCTTAACTCACCGTTCTTATTCAGGGTCACAAAAACCCCAAGTACATCAGAAAACTCCTTTTTGATATCACTCTTAACATCAACATCTTTATCAGAAAAAGCAGAAGAAATAGAATCTCTGGCAAGTTTAATCAATCTTTTACCTTGCGATAAACTAATCATTTTATTTCTTTCTTAACATCTCCAGCAAACTTTGCATTTAATTTCTTTAATCTGCTAACAGCACTTTGCAAAGCCTTTTTAGGATCATCAGCCTCAACAACCATCTTTGGTTTGCCCACTAAAGGGTGTTTAACAAAATAAGTAGCAATCTTAACATGCTCATCATTCAATAACTCTTTCTTTAAAGCATTCAAAAACCCAACATTCTCATCAATCTCAAACTCTAGCTTATCCCCTTTTTCTTCAACAATTTTAATCTCCATTTTTAACCTCCTTATTATCCAGAAACATCACCGCATTTAAAAATCTTTCCTAATTTTTCCTATTTTCCCACCATTTACCATAGTCCCAAAAGAAATTTCTGATTAGTTTTTCTCGTCAATAAAACCTCATTCCCTGCATATTCCCATCTGGGACTATCAATTTTGCTTAGTTAACCTAAAGCAACTCACATTTATTTTCTTAACATTCTTTCTATGGAACTTCATAGTAGCTTTTAATGGAAACTCAAAGTCAATTACCTGAGTAATCTTGAAATTATTATCTTTTGCAAACGCTTCAACAAAATTTTTAGTTTCACTTTTATGAAAACTATAAACAACATCACCAATTTCAAAAGCCTTGCCCAAAAACTTCCTGTCTGAGTGTTCACTTTTCACCCCAAACGGAGGATTCATTATTACAGTATCTACCCTTTTATCAAATTCCTTAACATCAATACAAAAAAACTCAGCTGAACCCTCACTTTCAATATTTTTCACATTCTCCTTAGCAATGTCCATAGCTGAACTCTCACTTTCAACAAAATACACCTTTGCAGCCCCAAGCAGCATAGCTCCAATACCCAATATACCAGTTCCACACCCCAGATCAACTATCACTTTGCCATTAACATCACCTTTCATATAGGCATCCCACAACACAGTTGCAGCTATCTCAGAATCAGTCATATACTGCTCAACACTCACTTTCGGTTCCTTAAACCCTTTTATTGCGGATAAAGTTATCCCTAAGCTGCTTCTCGACAATTTACCCTTATTTTTAGCCATTTTCTACCCAATTTTGCCCTTAATTAAGCATATTACTTACAATAACCACATTATAGCGGTTTTTACCTATAAACAAACACTCACTTTCCAACTTTAAACCCACATTATGACGTTACCCCCCCTTCTATATATCCTAAATACCCTCACCCTCTATCTTAAAAAACCACATTATAGCGGCTTAAATCAACCCTAAATATCACTCAAAAAACTCCTCTTCAACATCAAAATATGCCTCTCTTTTTACACTCACTCACATTTTTTCTAAACTAACACCTATTTAAATTTTTTTAAAAACAGATCATAAATAAAAAATCTATATTAAATAATTTAAAAAAATCATTAAAATTTCTTAAAAATTATTTTAAAAAATAAATTAAAAAATTCAATTAAAATATCCCAAAAATATTTCTTAAAAAACCCCTAAAAAACAAACCCCTAATTCTAACAAAAAACCCTACCCTTCAACACCAAATCACAACGTTCTCACCATAGTCTCACAACATTCCCACCATATTCCCAAGACTGTCCCAACATAGTCCCAAAAAATTACCCTTTTCTATACC
>SDBT01000339.1_pt1 | contig 72030 bp, 46 predicted proteins | sample 2277101 | NCBI WGS metagenome assembly SDBT01 (sample SAMN10404973, study PRJNA504765) | marine sediment metagenome | isolation source: marine sediment core GS10_PC15, 103 cmbsf | place: Arctic Ocean: Southern Knipovich Ridge | collected 2010
GCAATTACTGCGGCATCAACAATTACAGGTGATATCGATGTGCTTGGAATCGTAAGTGGTATCGATGAGAACTCCGGATCTGCGGCATTAGATAGTCTGCAATCTACATTTTATTTGCAAACACCGGCAGATCCGATCGCCTGGCAGGGTTCTACACAGCCGGCAGTATTTGATCTGGATACGACGATTACTTTTACCGTCACAATGTTTAATGCAGGAGAGGCAGATCTTTATCTGGACTCTACACGGACTAGGCTGGCCTTGTTAACCACGCCATATGATTCAATCGGATTATCGGCATCTTCAGCAATTAAACTCGCAGGTGGTGATTCAACAATCCTTACCTTTCAGGGTACACACATTGCAGGTATCTCACCGGCAGATTATGCTGTTCGTGTAAATCTTGTCGGTACAACTACAGGTCAGAATTATGATAATATGATCGATGCCGGTCAGGTGACGATTGGTGGTGATGTATTCTTCGCTGGAGGCAGTGTCGATCCGGATGTAGTGGTACGAGGTCAAAACGCTGTTGTCGTAAATATGATCGTCGGCAACAATGGAACACCACTTCCTATAGATCTAGCCGGTACAACAGTGATTTTTAAGAAAAATGACATAGATATAGTCCCGCAACCTGCGGTTGCACGAACAGATACATTAACGGTTCTGGAACAGGTCCCGGATAATCACCTGACTTTCGTATTTGATGTTCCGGCAGATTTTCCACTGAATGATATTGATGTGTTTGGACAGATCAGTCTTGATGGTGGAACCTTGATTAAAACTTCTGTTGAGCCAATCGCTGTATTTGATGTATTTAGTGGTGCAAATTTGGTCTACATTCCTAATTCGGTATCCCATAGCCAGGTTGTACCAAGACAGCAAGTAGCCTTTAGTATGAAAGTGGCCGACATCGATTCATCCGGATTAACGTTAATTCCATCATTGTCCTATATAGAGATTGATACGCTCCGGACCGGATTGGCTTCTAACTATATTATTCCAGCCAAGGACTCTACAATAATCAGTTTTATTCCATTAACAATTCCTACCACGATGACTGTAGATAGCAGTTATACTTTCTTAGTACATCTGGCCGGTATTCAGGTTAATGGTGATACATTATTAGATACATTAGCTGTTGAGCCTTTGAAACTACTGAAACCGGCAACTATCACGATCGCTGACATCGAGATTATTGATGATATGGTGCTTCAAGGTCAGGAAAATGTTGCCGTTAAATACACGTTGCGAAACGACGGCGAATCACCGGCATTGGCACGGAATATTCTAAAGCGTTTTTCCAGAACGCAGGATAGTCTGAATGTTAATGATGATTGGGTCCTCTCTTCCATAACTCCGGAATTGGGTAATGGTAATACCGCCCGAATAGTCCCGGGAGGAAGTCTGACTTTTGATGCCCTATATGTCATTGCTGCTCAGGCAGATACGGGTATGATTGTGCCTCATCCACAGGTAACATTCAGTGATTCGTTAACGCTTAGTTATGTGGATACATCTGTTACCTTAAGTTTATTTGACTCGGTTCGTGTAATAAGACCGGCTAGCCTGAATATCGATAGTTTGATCCTGGTGGCCGATGCCTTGACCCCAAATAAACCGAATATAAACATTAATGAGCCTTTTAACCTGCGTCTGCATTTCACGAATACGGGTGTCGATATAGCAAAAAATATATATGTTACCCTATTAGAAAATGACAATATTCGTTTACAGCGCCGTTTTGATGAAATTGGTGTAGGTATCCCATTTAACTGGGATACCACTTTGACAGTGTCTGTAAGCGGCGATTATCGTTATCTGGTAAGGGTCGATTCTGCCTTTACAGTAACTACTGGTGGTAAAATTCCAATTACCACAACCGATAATAGTGAAAATATACGGGCAGATACACCGGTGCTGTTAGCCATGGCATCCAGAATTTCGGCCCCTGTGGGTGCGAAGGATAGCATCGTTTCTGCCGGTCAGGAGTTTATTGTTGAAGCAAGCCTGAGTAATAGCGGAACGGCATCATACGATACTGGTATCCTTAGACTTAATGCTCCGGCAGGCTATTCGGTCATTTCTCAGCAGGATACAGCTTTCAACGAGGTCCATCCGAAGGTTAGTTGGACGGTCCGGGCAAATAGTATAAGTGTATTACCATTTGATATTTTATCAATTTCAGTAGTCGATAGTGCTCTCGATCGTAATATTAACCGTCCGGCATTACTTGACACAGCTTTTAGTGAGATGATTTTGGTGAGAACAGAGCCAAAGGCAGCTTTCGCCGTTCAACCTTTGATTATTGGCCCAGATGGTGCTACGGATGGTATCATATCTACAGGGCAATATGTCTTTATTACTGCCCCTGTTAATTTTGTCGGAAATCTTGTTGATTCAAATCGTGTGGCCCGTATTGTACTGCCGGCCGGATATTCGGTAGTCGATTCGACGATCAAACCGCTGGTTGTAGATTCGATAAATTGGACGGTAATCGCACCTAATACGGTGAGCAAAGCCGGCCAACCTGAATTAATGTCTGTCAGATTCAGCGGTGTTGATGCCAATAGTGGCCAAACAATCGAAGCGGTTTCCCGGATTATCTCCTTTACAACGGTCAGCAGGGCTGTAGTCGATATGGCCGTGGCCATCACTAATCCGCCGGGAGCAACAAACTGGTCGGTGAGTGAAGGTCAGGACTTTACTCTTGAAGCGTTCGTAACAAAACAGGGTACAGCAGGCGTATATAATAGTGTAGCCACGGAAATCTTACTGGATTTATCGGAAGCACCGAGTTTTTCGCTTGTAAATAATGATCCCATAAAAAATTATCAAATCAACTCGCCGGTTAGTTGGGTGGTCAGTACTGGATCATTTATTGAAGGAGCGAACAAACAATTGGTCAGCCTGGCTAAGGAAATATACGCAGCGAATTTAGAGCAAGCTAACCAAACGATTACAAACCAGGAATCTCTGATAGCCATTAACCAATTGACAGAAGATCTAATCGAAGCAGGTACTGGCCTGGGTGATCGTGTTAATCAAGAAGAGAACCTGAGTATCATTCTCGTAACGACACCTTTCGATTCGAATGCAAACGCACCTGCACCAGCCCTGACCGACACACTCGTCAGAACTGTTACTATTGAACAGATTCCAACAATAAGTATTAACAGCATCGAATGGGATTCGACGGTCTCAAGCAACCAGACATTTGTGATATGGACTGTTTATGATTCTTCGCTTGCTGGCAACCTGTATAATCGAATCGCAACCTTGGTACTTCCGGAAGGATTCAAGACGGCTGCTCTCTCGCAAAATATTCCTACAACCGATACACTGACCTGGGTAATATCAGCTCCAGATACGATAAATTTTGCCAGAGACTACAATCTGCGATTTGGTGCTTATGGATTTGATGTAAACAATGATGACCAAATTTCAATGATGGATACGCTTATAACCGTAAGGGTTGAGCCAAAAGCCCGGGTGATGATAGCAGCCAGAATTATATCTCCACCATCTGCATGGGGCGATTCAAAATCCGTCTCACGTTCACAGCAATTTGAATTTGTGACAAGAATGGAATTAGATCCTGGTATCATTGAGGATATGGCTGGAATTGAGGGATTTGGTGAAATTACAGCTGTTTTTGATACGGCATTTACTCTCGTAAAAGTAACCAAATCCGGTAACAATGTTAATACGGATCCTGTACAGGGATCTATATCAATTACCGATTCACTGATCTGGACTTTCAGAGCCCCTGATGTGGCACTCAATGCGCGCAGTTTCGTCTTTAACTTGACCGATGTACCAAATGATATAAATACCGGTCAGGACGCTTTTGTTAGCGGCGGAAAAGGTTCATGGACTGCCGCTCTAACTGTGGTTAAGCAGCAGTTAACGGTGGTCAATGTCACAGAAGAAACCTATCGTGAAATTGAAAGACGGCATAATGAGGATGAACCGGATGAGAATAAACATATCCAAATAGACAATAATTTCAGAAAGGGTGCAAAGAATGCCCCGTTATTGATCTTTAATGTTACCGGACCGGGTGCGGTTGCTTTAACGATTGATTCTCTGACCCTGCGATTTCTGGAGCCTCTCAAAGATGAATTAATGCAATCAGGCATTGTCGCAGAAATTATTGATTCGATCAAGATCGTTCCACTTTCTTATCTGATGAATTCAGTTCCGGTTACCGATTATCTGAAACCCTCAGCCAATGGCAACTTTGCTGAGATTCAGGTGTCAGATTCGACAGATAATCCAATAGGTATCAGGTTTAAACCTGGTAACGATTTGAAACTGGCTGCCGATCAGGATACAACCATCGCAGTCCTGGTATCATTCAAAAAGAATGTTCAGAATCAGAGTTTCCGACTTGGTCTTGAAGATCTCTGGGCCTATGATGTTGATCGGGAATTGAGTTTCGAAGCCGTTGATGAAAATGGTGTACCGATTAACGAGAGTGAATCAATGTTAACGGATCGGATTTCCATTGTACCGACCAATATGGAAGATGCCTTTATCACCTATCCGAATCCGTTTGGTAAGGTGCAGGAATATGCCAATATCCGCTTCTTCCTGGAAGACCAGTCTAATGTGGAAATTTACATCTTTACCCTGGTTGGAGAATTGGTTTGGTCGAGAAGTTATGCTAATCAGGCATCGGGTGTCCATGACGGTATTTATGATGAGAATTACCGCTGGTATGGTAATAATGATAAGGAATACACGGTCCTCAATGGCGTATACCTCTGTGTTTTAAAAACGACGGCCGTAACCGGCGGGACATCAGGACAAACAAATACATTTACCAAGAAGATTGCGTTTATTAAGTAGGTGCTCTGATGAGTCTGATGATGGCCATAAGAAAGAGATACTCAATGCTGGATACTGGATGCAGGAAGTAGGTATCTGTATTCTGTATTGGGAATTTAGATCATTAAGTACACAGATGAAGCAGATTATGATATTTTTTATCGAGTATCAAGCATTGAGTATCGAGTTAGCAAGAAAGAAGTTTTTATCAAGAAGTTGAAAAATTAACCGATAAATTAAGAAGATAGATATGAAAAGAATTAAAAACACGAGGCGTTTACTTTGTTTTTTCCTCCTTAGTTGCCTGCTCGTTTCACTTCCGGCAATATTGATAGCTCAGCAGGGCAACGGGCAGGGTGGAACGCGCAGTAACTTTACTTTTGGCTTTGGCGCCCGGGCAATGGGTATGGGTAATGCCTTTGTGGCCCTGGCAGATGATCCGACAGCCCTTTACTGGAATTCTGCCGGGCTAGATCATATCTTTCAACAATCATTGACATTTTTTCATGCATCTCTGCCAGAAGGCAGTCTTTATGATTTTCTTGGTTATGCCTATCCAACACTTGATCTGGGTACTTTTGGCCTGGGTATTGCGCGTCTGGGAACAGGAGGTATCGATGAGTTTGATCTGTCCGGTTCATCGACCGGTACGACTTTTTCTTACGATACCTATGTTTTGTTTTTAGGCTATGGCTTAAAACTTCCCTGGAATTTATCGGCGGGTTTATCCTTGAAAGTACAACGAAGGGCCTGGTATGGTATCACATTAGCAGAATATAACGGTGATGTTACCGCGACAGGAATTGGAATGGATCTGGGACTTTTGTATAAACCCGAATTCGGCAGATCGGCTCTGCTGAGAAACTGGTCATTTGGTATGAATATTCAGAATCTGTTTCAGCCGCAAATGCGTGAAGGTGATATTACTGATGTTATACCGCTTGCGCTGCGTTTTGGCTTGCTACGTACGATTCCCTTTGCAGATGGACGAAGCGGGTTTAATATTCTTCTCGATCTGGATAAAAGCGCCACAACCGATCTGGGCATCTTTTTTGGAACCGAATTCAATTATCAGAATATTGGAAAGGTCAGATTAGGTTATAATAATAATTCATTATCTTTTGGCGCCGGTGTTGAATATAGTATGTTCCAGATCGATTATGCATTCGGGAATCCCAGTTATGAGGCCCTATTGCCGCCGATCCACCGCATCTCTCTTACTGTCAATTTTGGCATGAACCGCGATGAGATGTTTGAAATCGTTATGCAGCTTAAAAAGGAAGAGGAAGAACAGTTAGCCGCGCAGATCAGGGAGGCAGACAAACAAAAATTTATTGCAGAACATACTGAAAAAGCAGATGCTTATTTCAAAGAAGATAAATATCTTGATGCAATCGTTGAATATCAGCAGGTCATTGGGGCCGATCCGTTCCACCAGCACTCAAAAATCATGCTCGACTCTTCTAATACCATGCTGGCCGCAGAGTTTCAGAGTCAGCAGGATCAGGCGGTTCTGGCAGCCCTGGATAAAGACCGGGCAGAGGCTGATATTCGTTTTATTAACGAGCACTATGAAGAAGGACGTCGTTTCCTGGATAAAAAGCAATATACTGAAGCTCTAATCCAGTTTAATCTGGCTCTTGAGCGGAATCCGGAAAATCAGCAAGTCCGTTCGGCGATCCAGACAACCAGACGCCGGTTGAGTGAGGATTTGAATGCCCTGCTGCGCCGGGGACGCCAGGAAATGGGTAGTCAAAATTATTCTGAGGCCTTGCGATTGTTCTCGGAAGCCCGTATACTAGCGATTGATGATCTTGGGGTAAAAAAAGAGGTTGACACGCTGGTTGGAAGAGTTAAATTACAGGAAAGTATCCAGCAGGGTATCATGCTTTATGATGTGGGTCAGTATGATCAGGCTTTACAACTTTTTGAGACGTTGTTAGCCGAAGATCCGGGAAACCAGTTTGTCAAACAGTATTATGACCGAGCCAAACTGGAGGCAATGGCTGATCTGCAGCCAATGGCTCCGAACACAGAACGACGGTATCTGGAGGGTGTGGAAAAATATATGTTAGGCAGGTACTTTCAGGCAATTGAAATCTGGGAAGCTATTGAAAAGGATCATCCCTATAATAAGAGAGTGCTGGAGGCCATCAATGCCGCCCGTGAACGCATAAAACGGAGTGAATCTCAATAAGGTTGATATATGTTCAGAAACGTTAAAAAAGAGGAAATCACCATACCTGCCCAGATGAGCTATATGGGGCAAGTACGTGATTTTATTGAACATATCGGATTCAAGTACAGATACACCGATAAGATCATCAATTCTTACAAGCTGGTTATCGAAGAGGCCTGTACCAATATCATCCGTCATGGTTACCGCGATGTTAAAGGCGGTGAAGTCTCCATAAAGGCGATTATCCGCCAGAAAAGTCTGACTGTCGTGATTACCGATCAGGGCATCAGTTATGATCCACGCCAGGCCCAAACGCCAGACCTTGAAAAATATATTCAGATTGGTAAGAAGGGTGGATTAGGCATCTTTATGATGCGGAAATTAATGGATGATGTGCAGTATAACATCACCAACCGGGGCAATGAATTACGTCTTACCAAGCAGAGAGATGAAATTGATCTCTCCAAACCTCGTGCAATCTGGGAGGGGTTCTCCCTGCGGGCACGCTACACGATTAGGGCTGCGGCGATTATTTCTATTCTTGCCTTGGCGATCTTTAGTTTTCTTTACTCGAAAGTAGAGCAGGATGTCCTGGATGATACCATTGATTATGCCAGGTCCCAGGTCTTATCTTTGGCCGATAACAGTTCTGAATATCTGCAGGCGAGTGAAGATCTGGATCTGTTTAGTGTCGCAGAGGCTTTTAAAATCAATAATCCGGAACTGGTGTACGAAACATTCATTGTTGATCCGAACACTAAACTCGTTGCCAGCAGTACGCCCCTGAAAGCCCTGGGACAATATAAATATCCTCCGGAAAAAGAAACGATTGCGGATTCTTTAAACTATTATCGAATTTATAAATATACTGTTTCTGATACTCTGGAGATTTATGATTTTGTATCGGATATTTTTATGGATCTCCGGGGGGAAAGTGCTCTCGTCGGTGAAGCACATCTCTGGGTAACAAATGATTATATCAAATCGCGCTCTGATAGTGCAAAATTCAATATCATACTTATAACGCTGGTTCTCCTGATTGTATTATTTTTCGGTACTTATTTCCTGATTGATCGGATCGTTACACCTTTCCACTCATTAGCTGATTGGGTTCAACAGGTTGGACAGGGGACTGTTGACGAAGATGAAATTGATATCGATGCTTCTGATGAGCTTGGAGAAATCGCCCAGGCCTTCAACAAGATGACCAGTAAGTTCAGAGAAGCACAGGTCAGCGTTATTGAGCAACAACGATTGCAAAAAGAGCTCCAGGTGGCCCAGGAGATTCAGCAGATGTTGCTTCCAAGTGACTTTCCTCAGGTGGAAGGTTATGATCTGGCTTCATTTTATGAGGCTGCCAAGGAAGTAGGCGGTGACCTTTTTGATTTTGTTGAAGTAGACAAAGATACACTGGGAATTTGTGTGGCCGACGTGGCAGGAAAGGGTGTACCGGGTTCTCTAATCATGACCATGATCCGCACGGCTCTCAGACTTGAGGCCAGGGGAAATAAAAATCCGGCGGATGTACTCAGTCGGGTGAACCGTTTTGTAACCGATGATATGAGGCGTGGTATGTTTGTAACCATGTTTTATATGGTCCTGGATAGCCGAAATCGCATGATTCACTATGCCAGTGCCGGTCATAATCCGATGATTCTTTACCGTGGTTCCACCAAACAGACCTATTTTCTGAATCCCTCAGGTTTTCCGGTTGGTATCCAGCTGCCGGATATAACCCTGTTTGAGAGAAAAATTGAACAGGACTCTATTCGTCTTCGTGATAATGATCTGCTTGTCCTGTATACAGACGGAATTACTGAAGCGATGAATCCCAAGCGGGAATTGTATCGTGAAGAACGCTTTCTGGATGCTATTCGTACCAATGCCCACTACGATGTTACTGATTTTATCAACAATGTAAAAGATGATATAAAAACTCATACCCAAAGTTATCCTCAAAATGATGATATAACTTTTGTGGCAGTAAAAGAAAAATTAATGCAGGGAGAGGTACTCTTTACGATCCAGAAAGAACTTTTCCGTATGATCGATGAAGAAAAAGTGCCGGTAAAAGTGGCCTGTGAGAAGATGCAGGTATCACCTTATATGTACCGAAAATACAGAAAGGTTAAAGATTCTGTTGGTCTGGAAGGCTTAAAGGAACTTCTGTACGATTCGGATTATATCGAAAAGCAACACCTTAGTATCGAAGTTAAGACAAAATTATATGACGTTATCAGCAATCATCCTGAATATGGTCCAAAGAAAATCAGCAGCGGACTAAACACAGAAAAATATAGTTTTACCAAACTTGAGCCGAGCCGTATATATGCGGAACTGGTGAAAGCCAAAATGAATACTAAAGAGAAACGGGAAAACTATATTAAACGCGGTGGTAAAAAGCGTATCAAACTTCCGGGAACACCATTGCTGACATTGGATGGACAGGTAATTCTGGATTATGAATCAGCGGAAAAAGTTATTGCAGACAGGACAGGTAGTGCCGTCCCGGATTCAATGAAACCCATTATTCAACCGCTCCCCGAAAGAAAAGTTGTTAATCGCCAGTTGAGCTCGATCTCAGAAGATAAGACTAAAAAGGAAGAAAAAGAAGAAACGGTAGAGAAGGTTCAACCTGTAAAAGATGATCTGTTTGATAAAGAAGATGCAGTAAAAGCGGTTGAAGAAAAATCTGAAGGTGATGAGGTAAAAACTGAAGAAAAACCAGAAGAAGTAAAAGTAATTGTTGAAATCTCTAAAGAAATCAAAGATATAGATAAGGCGCCTGCTGTAGCGGAGGAAGCGGAAGAGCTTGAAGCAGAAGAAAGTGTCGAAACTGCCGTCCCGGTGGTGGAATCGAAAATTGATGATCGATCAGCCCTCTCTTTTGAAGAAGAATTAAAAAATCTACAGGCGGATAAGGATCGGGCAAATAAACAACTGGAAGAAGAAAAGAAAAAAGTTGAGGCGATCCTAAAGTCGCAATTGGAGAAAGTACAGAAAGAGAAGGATCTCACCGAAGGTCCGCTTACCGAAACCGTACCTGCAGAAGATAGATTTGTCAGGCCTGTTTTTAATGCCCCGGATGATAATATATCTCACGAGAAAGTAAATAGCTTCTACGATGCCATTGATGGTGAGATGAATGAAATAAAATCTATTATCGCAGGGTGGGATAATGGCGGTTTTAAGAAGACTGATCTGTTAAAAATTGGTAAGTTTCTCGGCCTGATATCTAAGAACTCATTATTTAGTTCTTTAGGTCGGGGTAAACAGATTTTTGTTCAGGTTATCAGATATATTGAGACCATGGAAACGAATACAACAGAGTTAAAACCAGAATTGATTGCACAAAATACGAAAGATATGTTGAAATACATTGAAAAAGAAAATATATTAAGCAATTCACGCACTATCCTTGAACAAATTAATGAACTCGGTATAAAAAATCACCAAATACAATCGCAGATCAGTAAAAACAAACCGGGTAAGCGTTCACAAATGGATTCCCTCAGGGAAAGAATTGCGAAAAGCAATGTAATTAAAAATGAAAAGATTTTGAACAATATGGCAAAAACAAACAGGCGGTAGGTTTTTGTAATTACTTGAGGAGGACTGAATGGAAGGTATTCAGGTATCAGCGGAAGTAGCAGGTAGTCGAAATCAAATATCTATAATTAAAGTTGGTGGATACATTGATACAACGACGTCTTCTGAATTAGAACGTGCTTTAGATTCACTTTTGAAGCAGGGACGGTTTTTTCTAGTTGTCGATTTGGGAAATGTTGATTATATTAGCAGCGCAGGTTGGGGTATTTTTATTAGTGAAATTAAATCAATCCGGGAAAATGGTGGTGACCTGAAACTGGTAAGGATGGTTCCGGATGTCTATGAAATATTCGAACTCCTGGAATTTCATCATATCCTGGATGTTTACGATTCGGTTGATGAGGCGATAAATAAATTTGAAGTACTTGAATCCTCCGGTCAGCCGGTCGCGAAAGAAATCACCCTGAATAAGCCTAAAGAAGAACCCGCACCGGTAGAGGCCCAACAGGAGGCAACCGCAGTTGAAACAATGGCACCACCAGTTGAAGCGGCCGGGGAACAAATTCCAGCACAGGTGGTTAAACCTGTATCTGAAATGTCATTTGAAGAAAAAGTGGCCAATATCGTACGCGAGTATCCATCTTACGGGGCATATAAAATTAAAAAGGAATTAAAATCAGCAAAATACGGTTTTATAAACATTGGCTGGTTTTCCGTTAGAAGTGAATTAAATAAAATGGATCTTAAGAGCAAAGCAAAAAGATACTCATTTGCCACCCGGGGTCCCCAATAGATTAAAATAATATGAATAGTTTGCTTGAAATAATCTTTGTAGCGATACTTGTTGTATCGACGTTTTCCAACTTTTATAGTATTCCGGGAAATTTACTGATTACTGTAAATTCTTTTATTTATGGGATAGTTACAAATTTCGCGGATTTTTCCTTTACCTTCGTTTTAACCTTATTTGCCATTTTTTTGTTGGTTGAGTTTTTGGAATATGTACTGATCATTGTGAGTGCCAAAAAATACGGTGCTTCTAAATGGGGAATTACCGGAAGTATCATTGGTGGCATTGGGGGAGCTATAAGCGGTGCTTTTGTCACACCGATTCTGGGTGCCATCATTGGATCGATTGTTGGTGTATTTGCCGGGGCTACAATCCTTGAATTTATTAAGACTTATAATTTGAAAGAGTCCTTATTATCCGGTGTTGGTGCTTTTATTGGCAAACTGGGTGGTTTGTCGATCAAGATGTGCGGTGCGGTAACAATGATCATAATGATTGGATATAAAATTTTTTAATCTGAATATACTTCACTAATTTAAATCCCAAATTGTTTGATTACAGTTTGGGATTTTTTTATTATATAAACTCCGATGCGTTCTTTATACTTGCTGTAAACGGGTAGGGTAAATTAGGAATTTAGAATTACGAATTGATAGACTAAAAATGATATTCACCAATCAAAAAATCAGTTTGGGTATTATATTCATCATTTTCTTTATTCAAATCTGGCAACATGCTCTGGCTCAGGATGATATCAATGACTTTACGGTTGTGCGGATAAAGTATGATGGTGGGGGCGACTGGTATGGTAATAAGACGACCTTTACCAATTTGCTAAAGTTTATGTCTGATGAACTCGATCTGCAAACGACACCAAAAGAAGCCACCACTGCAATTATGGATGAAAACTTTTTTAATTATCCAACGGCTTATATAGCCGGGCATGGAAATATAAAATTTAGTGAAGATGAGGCTAAGCGACTGAGAAATTACCTTATCTCGGGAGGGTTTTTATTTGCTGATGATGATTATGGCATGGACAGATCTTTCCGCCGGGAAATGGCCAAGGTTTTTCCGGAATTAAAATTTGTGGAACTTCCATTCCATCATCCCATTTATAATATATATTTCGATTTTCCAAACGGGTTGCCTAAAATCCATGAGCACGATGGAGGCCCGCCGAGGGGGTATGGATTAATTTACGAAGGTCGATTGGTTGTCTTTTATTCGACTAATACGGATATCAGTGATGGCTGTGAGGATGCTGAAATCCATAATGATCCTCTGGCGAAGAGACAGGCAGCTCTTCGAATGGGTTTTAACATCTTACTTTATTCTCTTTTATATTAATGACCATGAAACATCAAATTATTAAAAAAATCGTTGAATTTCAACGTAAAAACCTCATATATCGGACAATCGCCGGTATCATTAGTTTTGTGGTGTTTTGTCTTATAATTTGGCTGAGTACCATAATAGCAGATAGCGTCTTTTACTTTTCTAGTGCGGTTCGCTGGTTCATACTGATACTTAACGGGTGTATTACTTTATTTCTTGCCTATCGTCTTATTTTATCATTTTTAGTGCGCTATGTAAGGCTTTCAAATGAAAATGATCTGACCCCGGTCACAAAAATAATAGGACAGTACTTCCCTTCTATTGGTGATAAACTGACGAATATTTATCAGCTCATCCGCACTTTGCCATCCGGTAGTTCAGCAGCGATCAGAGATCATGCAATTGATCGCTTTAAAGAGAATTTAAAGGGCTTATCGTTTACTGAAAGAATTAAATTAAAAAATTTTCTCATGCCGGTTCGCCTGATCATACCTGTTTTTATCGGAAGCATTAGTTTATACCTTTTTGTTCCTGATTTATTAACCCTTTCAATGAAACGAATTTTCGATCCCGGTGGCGAATACGCCCAAATACCAAACTATTCGCTTAAGGTTTTACCCGGGGATATAGAACTCATTGCCGGTAAAACGCTGGAAATAAGAGTTAATTATACAGGCCCTGAAATTGAAAAATGTGTTTTTAGGTACAAAAATCCCAATAAGTCTATTTTTCAATCCATTTTGATGGGCAGGCAAAATTATGAATACATCCTGCAGATAGATAATATCAGGGAATCCATGGAATACCACATTCAGGCAGTCCCACTAATATCTGCAGAATGGCGGGATAAACTTATCAGCCGGGCATTCAATGTTTCGATACTTATTCCACCTGTTGTAAACGACCTGTCAGTAAAGATTATACCCCCAGTTTATACACAATTACCGGAAAAGTTTTTGGAATCGAATGTGGGTGATATCATTGCTTATCCCGGATCATCGGTTTCAATATCGGGCAGAGCAAATAAAACCCTGAAAGAGGCTAAAATTGTTTTTTCGGATAGCACGGAAAGAACAGGGCTAAACAGGGAAAATAAATTCTCTTTCAATTTTACAGTTTATCGTGATTTGTTCTATTCTTTTAATATTGAAGATACCGGGGAGATAGAAAATCAGAATCCGATCAAATACAGCATCACTGTTCTCGAAGATCTGATTCCAGCGGTGGAAGTCGTTGAACCAGGCGAGGATATAGAAATTGCAGCTGACGGTGCGGTTAATCTTCTGATTGAAGGGAACGATGATTTTGGTTTTAGTGCTATGCAACTAAATTATCAGATCCTGGGAAAAATAAAGGAGACAACGGATTCCAGCTGGCAGCAAATCCCGATAAGTATTAACAGCTATCAGAGTAAGCACTTTCAACACACGTATTTCTGGAATTTCGATGTTATGCCGGTAACCTTTGATGAATCTATCAAGTATTTTATAAGCCTTACCGATAATGATGTGGTTAATGGCCCTAAAATAGGCCGCTCCAACATTTATTATATTCATTTTCCCTCTCTGGAACAGATATTTAATGAGTTTAATATGACCCAGAATGAGAATATTGAAGCAACTGAGGATCTGGCAGCAGAAAGCGAATCTTTAATGAAAGATCTGGAAGAAATCAGCAGGGAAATGAAGCGGGAAAAGGATATTGATTGGGAGCGAAAGAGGTTGCTGGAAGCAAGTTTGGAAAAACAGAAGGAAATTCAGGAAAAACTGCAGAAAATAGAAGAAGATTTAAACACGGCGATCAAAAAACTGGAAAATAATCAGTTGTTTAGTCCCGAAATTCTGGAAAAATACCGCCGACTGCAGCAGATGTTTGAAGAAATTGCCACCCCGGAGCTTCTTCAGGCCATGCAGGATATTCAAAATAGTTTGGAAAAACTCAATCAAAAGAATACACAACAAGCATTAGAGAAATTTAAAATCAATCAGGAACAATTTAAGGAAAATATAGATAGAACGCTTGCCCTCTTCAATAAAGTCAGACTTGAGCAGGAACTTGATCGTCTGGTTAAGATGGCAGAAGCGATGAAAAAAGAGCAGGATAAAATCACCGAGACCTTATCAAACGAGGATTCCCTTAGCCGGGGCGAAATGAGCTCTGTTAATGAGAGAGAAAATGATCAATTGGTATCTTTAAAAAATCTGGAAAAATCCGCGATGGCCCTTCTTCAGGATAATGCTCTTGATAAATATCCCGAAACGCAGGAGCAGCTTTCAAATATACCGGAAATGTCAAACCAGATCCGGAATTCAATGAATAAAGCCTCTCAGCATATGTCCAAAGCGAATCAGCGAGCGTCAAAAGAGCGTTCAGAAGAGATCAGTCAACAACTGGACCAACTCCAGAGATCCATTCAGGAAGCACAGAAAAAGATGATGCAGAGTGACCATGAAAAAGTAATGGCAAAGATGGAAAAAATTACAAATAATTTGCTTCAGCTATCCAAGAAAGAAGAAGAATTAATCAATCGGACCAGACAATTGTCTGAATATAGTGATAAATATCCTGAAGTTGCACAATCGCAACAGCACATGATCGAGAATATGGGTCGTGTAACCGGGGATATCATCGATCTTTCTCACGAGACTTTTTTTCTTTCTCCCGGAATGAGTAAATCGCTTGGTTCAGCCCATAGCAATATGCGTAAAAGTGTGGTAGAACTGGAAAATCGACGCAGCGGACCTGCAAATAACCTCCAGAAGAAATCAATGGCAGGTTTAAATCAAGCAATTATGCAAATGCAGCAATCGATGGAGTCGCTCTCTAAATCTGAGTCAGCGATAGGATTTGAACAATATCTACAACAGATGCAGCAGTTGTCCCGTCAGCAGGGAATGCTCAATGAAGAAAGTCTGAATTTTTTTGGTGGAAACCAGGGTAAACTTTCAATCCAGCAGCAACGCCAGCTGAAACGAATGGCAGCTGAGCAAGGCGCTATTCGTAATTCGCTGGAGGAACTAGGTAAGAGTATGCAGGATAAGTCTGATGTCCTTGGAGATTTGGATCAGATGGCAAAAGAAATGGGTGAGGTGATGAATGACTTTCAGAGTCTCAATATCGACAGGCAGACGATTGAAAGGCAACAAAAAATTCTGTCACGCATGCTGGATGCCCAGAAGTCTGTGCGGGAAAAAGATTACAGCAAGAAAAGGTTGGCCGAAGTTGGCCAGGATTATAAACGGAAATCACCCCGAATGTCTGGAAACTCTGAGAATACTAGATTAAAGCAATTAAAACTGGACCTGATTCGTGCCTTGCGAGAGGGTTATAATCCGGATTATGAAAAATTGATTGAAGAGTATTTTCGCACCTTGAATACAGACCTGTAAAATTAATTACTGGATGACCATTGAATATATTTCGACAGACATATCTGAATTTCTGCCTCTTTTGTTTCCTTATTCCACAGCTTTATGGACAAATTATCTATGAACGGGAAAGATCTGAGATCTCTTCTGTTGTTACCCGGAGTCCTGTTGTAAAGGAAAGGGATAGACCCAAAGTAGGCCTCGTTCTATCCGGAGGTGGAGCCAGGGGCATCTCTCATATCGGTGTGCTCAGGGGTTTTGAGAAGTATAATATACCCATCGACTTAATAGTTGGTACAAGTATCGGCTCTGTTATTGGCGGGTATTATGCTGCCGGTCTCAGCGTAGATCAGCTGGAAGAATCTATGAAGCGTATAAACTGGGATAATATTTTTAGTGATTATACGGAGAGGCAAAATCTATTTGTCGGGCAAAAGGCCGTCAATGATCGCTATCTTGTCAATGTCCGTTTTGATGGAATGAATGCTTTTATTCCAACAAGTTTTACCTCAGGTCAAAAATTACTCACAATCATAAATGATGAGATTTATAAAACAAGTTTTCCGGCTGTGTATGACTTCGATGATCTGGAAATACCTTTTCGTGCTATATCTACAGATTTAATATCGGGTAAGCGAATTATCATTGGGAAAGGTGATCTGGCCGAAGCAATTAACGCGAGTATCGCCGTGCCATTATTGTTTTCTCCTGTCGTATGGGATAGCATGCTTCTGGTGGATGGAGGTCTCACAGCAAATTTCGCTGTCGATGCCACCAGAGATTTGGGTATGGATATTGTGATTGTTGTTAATAGTATCTCGCCTCTCAGAACCCGGGATGAGTTGAAAGCACCCTGGGAAATTGCAGATCAGGTTACCACCATCATGATGCAATCAACGAATGAAGAACAGATCCAGCTGGCAAATCTGGTAATTCAACCAAATCTTGAAAGGATTGGGAGTACAGATTTTGAGGAGATTGATCGCTTGATTATCGAGGGAGAAAAAGCTGTCGATGAGCAGGCGGCAAAATTATATGAGCTAACAGAAGCCAATCTTTCCCAAAAATCTGAAATTTATTATCAATACGATGAGTTCAACTTGAATTTACCGGATATTTCACAACAAGCAGAAAAAAATTTCCGGCTCTATGGTGGTAGTAACAATCCGATTTCATTAACTATGGTCCAAAACGACATCGACGGTATTTTTGCCCGCGGCATCTACCGTTCCGTGCAAGCCTCACTGGATACTATTTATAAGAAAACGATACTCAGGTATCTTCTTAACCAAAACGAACCCCTGAAACAGATAGAGATTGAGGGCGAAACATTATTTGGTGATTCATTAGTGGAGAATTGTCTTCAATATCAGGTAGAAAATCCCATCAATTATGCACAGGTACAAAGAGGGTTAAATGATATAAAGACCTATTACCGGGATCATGGCTATACATTAATACGATTTGAAGAGATTGATTTTAATCCTGTTACGGGTCACCTTCGTCTGCGCATTGATGAGGGAAGGATACATCAAATTAAGATTCAGGGTAACGAAATAACCAGAGATTTTGTGATCCTTCGTGAGTTTCCCCTGGTTCAGGGTGATATCTACAATTCTCAGCAGGTTAAACAGGGGATTGATAATATTTATAATACCCAGTTATTCGAAAAAGTAAGTGTCAATGTGGACCTGGAAGAAAAAAATTATGTGATAATCATAAAAGTTGTTGAAAAAAAACCTTTTGTTTTAAAGCTAGGGGGAAAAATCGGTACAGAGAGGGGGGCACAAGTCTATGCGGAATGGGGTAGTGAGAATTTTCTGGGAAATGCCTATAAATTATACCTGAACGGTCGCTACGGAGAGAAAGATCAGCGGGTTGGAATTCAATACCGTATAGACAGAATCTTTGAAACTTTACTCACCATGAATTTTCAAGTCTATTATGATTGGAAATTATTCCCATTATATCAACAAAATGATTTGTTGGGTGACTACAATGAAGTAAGGCGGGGCGTTAAGCTGGGTGTTGGTTTGCAATTACAAAAATTGGGTCAAATATCAATCGATCTTCGAGTTGAGAATGTGAAAGATAAGCCCTATTCCGGTGATCTGACCGATGATCAAAAAGCCAAAGTATCACAGAATAGTGAATTACGCACCTTATCTATAAAGTCGATCGCGGATGGCAGAGATAATATTGCCTTTCCGACCTCTGGTATTTATAATGTTTGGTTTTGGGAAACGGCCAATGAACAAATTGCACACGGTCAGGAGAAATACACAAAAGCCTTTGTAAATCTAGGGGGATATTGGACCTATTGGAACCGGCATACCTTCCACTTTAGGGGAAAAATAGGCATCGGAGATCTAACTCTTCCCTTCTCTGAATGGTTTCGCATTGGTGGCCTTCATGATTTTATCGGTTTGCATGACTACGAATTATTTGGCCGTCAAGTAATAAAAGCTAATCTTGAATACAGATATTTATTGCCGGTTCAAATTATCTCTGATATCTATCTTGCCATACGGTATGATATAGGCGCTATTTGGGAAACACCTGATTTAGTGATGAAGGGAGATGATTTCTTCACCGGGATAGGGGGGTGGTTAGGTATCAACACTGTTCTGGGTCCCATATATATAGGATATGGTGATACGAGCAATAAAAGCAATATCTGGTATTTTTCAATTGGTTATAGCTATTAAATCTTTTTCAACTCGTTCCAGAACCTTCCAAATTGCCTTATGCAGGGGCAATTTCTTTAGTGCTTTAAGGGATTTCCAACGGTATTCTTTGTATCCCTCAAGCGGAAAATCCGGCCATACATTGATCATTAATACTGAATGAAGAATTAACTTAAAATGTGTATAAGAATGGTTAATCGGCGGCCAGTATTTTTTCCGTATTGTCTGATTAAAAGGTTTCCTGGAAAAGAGAGATTCCTCAAATTGTTTGAGTGTATCACCCTTTTGTAATCTGAATGTGGGAAATTCCCACATTCCTCCGAGCATTCCCTCCGAACCGCGTTTAACTAAAAGATATTCATCTCCATGCCGTATGATGAAAGCCACCGATTCGTAGGTTGGGATTTTTTCCCCTTTCGATCGATAGGGCAAATCCTTTTCAATTCCCTGCTGATAGGCTAAACAGTTTTTATTAAGCGGGCATTCAGCACATCCTGGTTTTGCCGGCTGGCAGACCAGTGCCCCCAACTCCATCATCGCTTCATTGAACAGACCTGATTTTCCGGGAGGGAGCAAAGAATCCATCAGATTTTGAATTTTTTTATGAGATGAGGGTCTTCTAATGTCCTCACTCAATGTATAGAGTCTTGATATCACTCTCTTAATATTGCCATCAACTATACCATAGGATTGGTTGAAGGCAATACTCAAGACCGCGTTTGTTGTATAAGGCCCAAAACCTGGCAGCTTTTTGAGTTTGTCCAAATTCCGGGGAAGACGGCACTGATGCTCGTTTACAATGATCTTTGCCGAGCGATGAAGATTCCTTGCACGAGAATAATACCCTAGACCTTCCCAGACTTTTAACACCTCTTCTTCTGTTGCACCTGCCAGTTGATTGACGTTATTAAATTTGCGTATAAACCTAAGATAATAGGGGACAACCTGTTCAACCTGTGTCTGCTGGAGCATCACTTCTGAAATCCAAATTTTGTACCAATCGGGTGAATCACGCCAGGGGAGCAACCGTTTGTTTTCTGCAAACCAGGATAATAATTTTTGTTGCAAGGACTTTTTATCCAAAATCAGACCTTTCCAAAATTTCCAGATATAATGATACAATTAATCTAGTCATTTTGATGTCGATCAGATTGGATCACTTCCTCAAACCATCGGGAGGTATGAGAACGGACCATTTGGATAAGACATACCTGTGCCAGGAATGGCTCAGGATGATTGATGGCATTAAGGTATAAGTTGATAAGAGCATTGGAGTATTTGTCGAGGTAGATACTGTCAATCTGTGTAGGATCACCTAGCACAATTAATTTTGTATTTTCACCAAGACGGGTACCCAGAGTACGCATCTGAAAGGGGTTTGCATTCTGGGCTTCATCGAAAATGATAAATGAACCGGAAAGATCAGCACCGCGCACGTCAGCCAGATTTATTAATTCAACTATACCCGAGTCCAGCAGTTTTTGATAGCCGGTGTCTGTGTTGAGAGAATCATCATCGCTGAATTGGCGTAACTTTTCGATGAAGGGCCGCATTTTAGGTATCAATTTTCGTCTGAGAGACCCTGGAAGAAACCCAATATCCTCTCCCAGACGGCTCTTTGTTACAATTGGTTTAATCAGTTTAATTGTTTCGTATTTTTTCTCCTTGAAAACTTTCTCCAGGGCTGCAGCCATGGCAATATGGGTTTTACCTGTACCGGCCTTACCAATAATTATCTGCACTTTTATGTCATCATCCATCGCCTGTTGCATACAAATTGCCTGCTCAAAATTATAGGAATAATTTTCATCATCGAGTACTTTAGGCGGCATTTCCAAAACTTTTATGGCATGATAATCGAGATACTTCAGACGATCGCCTTTACGTATGCCAAGACCGAATAGATCGCCACCAGGATCATAGAGGACAACACCCTCATTATCCCGTAAACGCCACTTTTTACGATAAGCCAGATTCCATTTATTTCTGTCCTTTGTAGTAAAGACATCATTTATCTCTTCTGAGGTTAGATTTACTTCCTGGGTTTTTTGGAAAAAACTGGCCAGGTATTCCTCACTGATCTGATCATGCTTGTAATCTTCGGTGGTGATACCCAGGGCCATGCATTTTATTCTCAGATTGCGGTCCTTGGTTACGAAAATAAATTCTCTCTGTGGATAAGTATCTTTCAAACCCAGTATTTGAGCCAACATCAAATTATCTCTGTAACCAAGATCCATTTCTTTAGGGATAAGATCCGAAACATAGCCGGCTACAAATGCCATGAGACCATTTTTACCATTTGGTATGGAAATGGGGGTGTCATCCTCCTGTCTGGCACTTAGCATCTCAAGTTTCTGACTGATATCCCGTGAATTGTATCCGATACCGGCATCACTTTTTTTGGCATCTATTTCCTCTATCACACTAAAGGGGATAAGAACAATATGTTCCTCAAAGCGAAAGATAGAGGCTGGCTCATGCAGAACGACATTTGTATCGAGTATATATACCAGGCGGGTGTCCGAAGCACTAAGAAAACTTAAATCAGTAAATTTTTGGCTCATATTACCTGCGATCTGTTTATGTATTTTTAATTTAGATTGTGATAATTTGGAATTCAAGTGAAAATGGATTAGGATTCTGTTAAACTAACCTGAGTTATTCACTAAATCTCGTAAATTACTGTCAACCTGTCCAAAGGATTCCTTCGGAGAACTTGCCTGCCCTGAATCCCGACCTGCGTCGGGACAGACTTGTTTCAGGATTTCAGGTTAAATCAATATAAACGTCTGACTTCTACTAATACCTGACTTTAGACCTTTAATAGAGAGAAGAATTATAGGTGAATAGGTGCTATAATCTTGGTATGACAGAGATTCCTTGCTATATTTGAGAATTGATGGAAGAGAGAAACTATGAGTAAAAAGATAGAATTACTTGCTCCTGCCGGAGATATTGAAAAACTGCGATATGCTTTTGTCTATGGTGCCGATGCTGTCTACGCCGGCGTACCGCGATTCTCACTCAGGGCGCGGGAAAATGACTTTGATAATTCTACTGTTGAAGAAGCGGTAGCTATCTGCCGTAAACTCAAGAAGAAGGTTTATCTTACCCTCAATATCTTCCCGCATAACCGTAAATTAGACTCCTTCAGGGAATCTCTGGAATGGATGGCCAACTTAAAACCTGATGCCATCATCGTCTCTGATCCGGGAATTATATATCTGAGCCAAAAATATTGTCCCTCGATACCACTGCACCTATCTACCCAGGCCAATACTGTTAATTGGGCCTCGGTGAAGTTTTGGCAGGAACAAGGCGTTTGCCGGATTATCTTATCAAGGGAACTCTCAATTGATGAAATATCTGAGATCAGGCAACGTGTACCTGATATCGAACTGGAGTCTTTTGTTCATGGAGCTATCTGTGTGGCTTATTCGGGTCGTTGTCTTCTATCAAACTATTTTACCCATCGTGATCCCAACCAGGGCACCTGCACCTATAGTTGTCGCTGGAACTACAAGATATACTCAGAAGAAGATTTTGCAGATGATACCGACTACAAACCTCTAAAGGGTAATTACTATTTTGAAGAGAGTAAACGACCGGGACAGCTTCTGCCTGTAGACGAAGATGAGAATGGTACTTATATCATGAATTCAAAAGATTTATGTACCATCAGAATCCTTAATCGACTGGCAGCAGCAGGTATTGATAGCTTTAAAATAGAAGGGCGCAGCAAATCGATTTATTATCTTAGTATTATTACACGTGCCTATCGCAGGGCAATAGATGACTTAAATAGTGGTAAACCCTTGAATGAGGATCTTGAACGGGAAATGTTCACGGTGGCCAATCGAGGCTATATTACCGGATTTCTTGAAAAAAATCCCCGTCAATACGGAGAAAATTTTGATTCCGGTAAATCTGACAATCAGACTTATAAGTTCTGTGCGCAAATTAAAAGTATTGACCACAAGAAAGGTAGAGCGGTCATATCCGTCCGCAACCGGATTGAAGTGGGAGATGCAGTAGAGGCCGTACATCCTTCCGGAACTATACCGTTTAATATAGAGAGTATTTCAACATTAAAAGGCAAATTGCTAAATGTAGCCCATGGGGGTGGGCAGGATGTTATCTTAAAGGTACCAGCCGATATCGATGAATATACTCTTATCCGAAAACAATTGATAAATGATGATAAAATTTCTGCAAAAGAGTATATAAATATTGAAAGGTCTCAACCGTGAGTTACTGGATATTTTACCTGATAGGTGCTGCTCTTATTTTTCATCCACACCTTAAACAAAAACTGGGCATGCTCTTGGATTATTTTTCGCATCCGGATTATGAATTTTGGACGACCTTTTCAAGAATAGATTTATTTGATTTACTTTTACATGCCTTGCTCCCTGTGGCATTTATTTTTTTGGGAATAAGGAAACAGCGAACCCAGAAAGATGGTTAAAATTGGAATAATTCTGTTCATTTTTATGGTGCAGTGCTATGGGCAGATTGATGACGAATTCGAGTCCTATTTACAGGAATTAAGCAGCAACTTCGCGATAGAACAAATCGATACAGATTCCCTAACAAATCAGACCGTTATATTACTTGATACACGTGAAAGAGAAGAATTTGATGTCTCCAGAATTAAATCGGCGATCTGGATTGGATATAATGACTTTGATCTATCGCGTCTTGACAGCATTGACCGAAATAAGGAGATTGTCGTCTATTGTTCGGTTGGATATCGCAGCAGCAAAATAGGGCTCCTACTCAAAAATAACGGATTCGGGAATGTTAAAAATCTTTACGGCGGGATATTTAAATGGGCCAATGAAGGCCACCCACTTTACAACGATACGACCCAGACCAGGCAAATTCATGCCTATGACGAGCACTGGGGCCACTTCGTTCAAAATCCGACCCTTATAAAAATTGACTAATTATTCTACTAAATATCCCCTTTTTTATTAAAATTTTAAAATCCTTTTATATAATTATAATATTGTTTTAATAATTTTGAAACAGACCGATAATAAAGGTATCGGTGAATCATATTATTTTTTTTACCGATCACCTAATTGTTTGTAAAATAAAAGTATAAGGTAGAGTCCGGTAGGGGATTTGAAGTGGAAGTGAAAAATAAATCAAAACATGAGTTAATAAAGAAAATTGAGGAACTAGAAGAGCAACTTAAATCAGGGATATCCATCAATAAGAGTGATTTTGCCTCAGAAATATCCGGGGAGAAAGACCAGGTTCTCCAAATGATCACGGATAATGTTTCTGATTTAATTGCAATTCTGGATCTTGAAGGCCGGCGCTTATATAATAGTAAATCATATACGAATATCCTTGGTGATCCTGAAAAACTGAGAGGAACGGATTCCTTTCGTGAAATTCATCCTGACGATCTGGATAAAATTAAAAAAGTTTTTCAGGATACAGTTAAAACCGGTATTGGTCAGAGGGCAGATTACAGGATGATTTCTGAGGATGGGGATGTCCGTTATATTGAATCACAAGGAAATGTTATCCGTGGCCCTGAAGGTAATATTGAAAATATCATTGTAGTCTCAAGGGATATTACCGACAGAGAGAAGATTGAGCAGGCTTTACATGATTCTGAAGAAAGGTTAAAGTCCATCCTTAAGGCGATTCCAGATGTCATATACAGACTGGATCCCGCAGGGAAAATAACATTTATCAGTGATGCTATATCACGTTATGGTTATGTACCGGAAGATATGTTGGGGACCAATATATTGGATCTTGTCCATCCGAAGGACAAAGAAAAGGCTATTTACAGGATAAATGAGAGGCGAACGGGTGAGAGAAGAACAAAATCATTCGAGGTACGCCTGATGACGGCAGAGGGACGTGAAGTTCTTTTTGAAGACCGTTGCGAGTCTGTACCAATGCAGCCTGTTTTTCTTCTTGAAGCGGAAGGTATCTATTCAACCAATCATCCATTTGAAAAAACCTTTTTAGGTACCCAGGGCATCGCCAGGGATATTACAGAAAGGAAAAAGACCAAAGATGAAATGACTATACTCGTTCAGGCCTTAAAATGTATCAGTGAATCTGTTAGTGTGACGGATTTAGAAGATAATATTATTTTTGTTAATGATGCATTCTTAAAGACCTATGGCTATAAAAGAGAAGAATTGATAGGCGAACCCATCTCTATTGTAAGAAGTGAAGAAAGTTCAGAGAAACTGTACGAGGAAATACTACCAGCATCAATAAAAGGGGGATGGAAAGGGGAGATCGTCAATAAAAGAAAAGACGGAAGTGAATTTCCGGTTCATCTATCTACAGCGGTTATTTATGAGCAAAGTGGTTATCCTGTTGCCCTGATTGGTGTGGCGACTGACATTACGGATCGAAAACATCTTGAAACACAATTACAACAATCCCAAAAATTAGAAGCCATTGGTAAACTGGCTGGTGGGGTGGCACATGATTTTAATAATCTACTGACGGTAATACAGGGGTATAGTGAGTTATTATTGGCAAAGATAAATATTAATGACCCGATATCTGAACAGATCAAACAGATTAATCATGCAGCCATACGGGCAGAATCATTAACCCGTCAACTCCTGGCATTTAGCCGCAAACAGATTATGCAGCCCCGGGTTATTGATCTTAATAATTTGATAAATGATATGCAAGATATGTTACAACGTCTGATCGGAGCAGATATTGAGTTTAACGTCAATCTCAATAAAGATCTGGGCAAAATAAAAGCAGATCGCGGACAAATTGAGCAGGTTATCATGAATCTGGCCGTTAATGCGCGTGATGCTATGAAACAGGGCGGAAGACTGACGATAGATAGTCGTAATGTGATTTTAGATGAAGATTTTAGAAAAAATTATCGTGAGGCAGAGATAGGAAGCTACGTCTGTTTAACTATAACCGACACGGGCTTTGGCATGGACAAGGAAACCCAGGCGCACATCTTTGAGCCCTTTTTTACAACAAAAGAAAAAGGAGAAGGAACCGGACTTGGATTGGCAACAGTGTATGGTATCATAAAACAAAGCGGGGGTTATATCTATGTGGAGAGTGAGCTAACAAAAGGAGCGACGTTCGACCTTTATTTCCCCCGGGTAGATGAGCCTCTCGATTCAGAAGTAAAGGTAGCAGTAGCAGACAATAAACTTACTGGTGATGAGACAATATTGGTGGTGGAAGATCAGGACGAAGTGAGACAGTTGATTATTGATTCCCTTAAATTTTATGGCTATAATGTGTTAGATTCGCCTCATGGTGGATCTGCATTACTCACCTGTGAACAAAATCCGGGTAAAATTGACCTGATTATTTCCGATATGGTTATGCCTCAAATGAATGGTCAGGAACTAGTTAAGAGGCTTATGCCTTTACAACCACAGATGAAGGTGATGTTTATCTCGGGATATTCGGAAGATATGTTCTTGGAACACAATATTCTGGATCCCAGCATCCTTTTTATCCAAAAGCCATTTACACCAGTGGAGTTGCTCCGAAAAGCGCGGGAAATTCTGGATAGTGATTAGACCGTTTTCCTTCCAAATTACAAATGAATAATTTTTTCTCCAACTGTGATATTTCTCTGAATGGGCAGTTAGATTGTATTAAAAGTAAAGTGAATCACAGAAGCGCAATAATACACCTCTGTGATTCAGATACACAGAAATTATTGATATAGGTTTATTTCCTTTGATTTCCCATCCCTTGAAACGATTGCCTTCCCGTAACGGTTAAAATTAATTTTATCAATATATACTCCTTTCAATAAAAGTTTGTTAAATTGGAGATACCGGCGATACAAATAAATGTCTTTAATTTTCAGACCCTTATATTTATCGTCCGGTATATAAATATGACGAAATTTAAATTACTATGATGTGTTAACAATCACATCAGCTAATCTTGGTTGTGACAATCTTATGTTGTTCTGTCATGATGGCAGATTAAGAAAAAGCACCATTTATTGCCCCTTGTCCTTAAATATTGTAAATATTGAAGTTAGGATTCTATAGGATAATTTGGCATCAATTTTGCGATATTCCGTTGTTTAGAAAATCAGGAGCAAAGTATGACACATAAATCCGAACTGGATGAAATTACCATATCTGAAGTTTTACCTATAATGCCTTTACGGAATACGGTTGTATTTCCTCACCAGGTTATTCCCTTAGCGGTAGGCAGAGAGAAATCATTAAACCTGTTAAAATATATAGATGAAGAGACCAAAATAATTGGTCTGGTTTCTCAGAAAGATGGAAATCTGGAAGAGCCGAAGCCCAATGATCTGTATGAATGGGGAACAGCAGCGATGATCCTTAAAAAATTTAAGATGCCCGATGGAAGCGAGCAGCTGATTGTCCAGGGAATATACCGATTCAAGGTCTTAAAATATAACAAATTTGATCCTCATTTTGAGGCCACTGTTTTACCGGCACAAGAGTCCATTACACAAACGGTGGAAGTTGAAGCTTTGGTGAATAATCTGAAAATGCTATTTCAGAAGATTGTAGATCTTTCTCCCTATCTGACCGGTGAGCATCGAGTGATGGTTCTCAATACTGAGGATCCTGGAAAATTAACGGATGTAATATCCTCCCAGGTAAATTTCACAGTAAGTGAAAAACAACAAATTCTGGAAATTACCGATATCAAGAAGCGACTGGAAAAAGTTCATTATCTTCTGAATAAGGAACTGCAAGTGCTGGAATTGGGATCGAAGATTCAGAGTGAAGTTCAGGGTGAACTAAACAAGACACAACGACATTACTATCTTCGCGAGCAACTAAAAGCGATAAAAAAGGAACTGGGTGAGTACGATGACGAAGGCACTGAAATTGAGGATCTTCGTGAAAAATTAACAGAAGCAAAAATGCCCAAAGAAGTATATAAAGTTGCTGAAAAGGAGTTAAACAGATTAGCCAGAATGTCCCCAATGGCCAGTGAATACACGGTTTCCCGTACTTATATTGATTGGCTGCTGGAAATGCCATGGAGTAAAAAAACCCGTGACAGACTTGATGTCAAAAAAGCGGAAGAAATTCTGGATGAAGATCATTATGGGTTGGAGAAAGTAAAAAAGCGCATATTGGAATATCTGGCCATAAGACAAATAAAATCAGATATGAAGGGACCAATTCTGTGTTTTGTTGGTCCTCCGGGGGTTGGAAAAACAAGTCTGGGCCGTTCTATCGCCAGGGCTCTTGGTAGAAAATTTTCCCGTATGTCTCTTGGTGGTGTCCGTGATGAGGCAGAGATCAGGGGACATAGAAGAACATATGTCGGCGCTTTACCAGGTCGAATCATCCAGGAGATAAAAAAACTGAACTCAAATAATCCGCTGATTATGCTGGATGAAATTGACAAACTGGGTATGGATTTTCGTGGCGATCCATCTTCTGCACTACTGGAGGTTCTCGATCCCGAGCAAAATTTTTCCTTTACCGATCACTATCTTGAAGTACCATTTGATCTGTCTAAAGTGATGTTCATCGCCACCGCCAATATACCCGATCCGATCCCGCCTGCATTAAAAGACCGGATGGAGATCATCGAAATAAACGGCTATACAGAAGAGGAAAAGCTGCAGATTGCCGAACGATATCTAGTTCCAAAACAGCTTAAAGCCCATGGTGTGACGACGAATCAGATTGATTTAACACAAAAGGCCGTTCAGAAAACCATTGAATATTATACAAGGGAGGCAGGTGTCCGGAACCTGGAGCGGGAACTGGCGTCCATCATTCGTTGTGTGGTGAGGGAGATCGTTGAAAATAAAATAAAATCGAAAAAAATTACGGCACATCTGGTATCAAAATATCTGGGACCTGAGAAATATTTCTCAGAAATTGCCGAAAGAACATCACGGCCCGGCGTAGCAACCGGTCTGGCATGGACACCTGTGGGCGGCGATATTCTATTTATCGAGGCATCGAAGATGCACGGGAAAGGTGAGCTTAACCTAACCGGTAAGCTTGGCGATGTCATGAAAGAATCGGCTATAGCTGCAAGAAGTTATCTACGCGCCAATAGTGAAAAGTTCAATATTGATTCCGAATTTTATAAAAAATACGATGTCCATATTCATGTGCCGGCAGGTGCTGTACCAAAAGATGGCCCATCTGCCGGTATTACAATATTTACTGCATTGTACTCACTTTTTAGCGATAAATGTATAAAAGATAACCTGGCGATGACCGGTGAAATTACTTTACGTGGTATGGTACTGCCGGTGGGAGGAATTAAAGAAAAGGTATTAGCGGCCAAACGGGCAGGTATAGAGACTATAATTATGCCTGAAAAAAATCGAAAGGATCTGGAGGAGATTCCTAAGAAAAATATCAAAAATATTAATTTTCACTTTGTAAAAGATATCGATGAGGTTATTGAACTGGCGCTCAAAGTCTGATCGCAGGATTTTCACCAGAGCAGGGGATGACTATATTATATTGAACTCTGCGGGTTGCGGGGCGTATATGAAAGAATACGAAACGTTATTTGCCGATGAACCGGAATATAAAATAAAGGCCAGATCGTTCTCATTAAAAGTAAAGGATATAATGGAATTTCTAGCTGAAAATGGCTGGAAAACTGGAAAAGTTGATGATTTAAATGTAACCTATCATGATCCCTGTCTCGCTTTTGAACATGGCCTATCATCAAGAAAGAGAGGTAAACTAAATGAATAAGTTAATTCTGATTATATTATTATTGCCCGGAATTTTACTATCAACCGCCCTGGCGCAGGATGAGAATAACGCTTATTCAAAGCAAAAATTTGAACAGATATCCACAGAAGCCGGATTAGTATTTACCATGACTGAATCCGGATCCGGCGCGGGCGCTTTTTTTGCTTTACCTTTCGGCAGTTTGTTCCATGCCGGTATTGCCGTTGATGCTTTTTTCCTCAGAGATTCAAAGCAGGTGGAATATAGTACCTATTATGGCGTTTATCAAATGAATAAGGTCAATAATGTCTATATTTTCGATTTCCAGGTTACCATCAAGCGTCGGCTCTTTGCAGAAGATCTGGATGATAGTTTCCGACCTTTTCTCACTGGTGGTTTCGGTCCCGTATTTGGGATGAACTTTCCTGAAGATGACAGTTTACCGGACCAATATGAATGGTCATTTGGGGGATTTCTGGGCGGCGGTGCTGATATCACATTCGACAAGAAATATTTTGTTGGTTTGCGCGGCCAATACCGGATTATACCGTTCTCAAGACGATTGGGTGAAACCAAAAACCATACCATGTTTGAGCTTCGTTTTGAGATTGGCAGGAGATTTTAGCCGCATGCCTGAAGTAGTTTTCATTGTTTTAAACAGTGCCATCAAATCACGTATTGTGTGCGATCTTGCTGAAAAATGCTATTTGGATGGCAAAAGTCTGGTTATATATTCTGATAAAAATGAAACCTGTGCCAGTCTTGATGTGCTTTTATGGACATGGAAACAACAGAGTTTTATCCCACATAAATGTCTTGATTCTTTAAAAGAACCGCAATCTGAACCCGTAATTCTGACCCATCAGATCGAAACAGCGTCCGGATATGACACCCTGCTATTGCATGACCCTCTTCCCATCGAAATAATAAATCAGTTTTCGAATATTATTGATTTTGCCGAAAAATATGACACGCCCGCCCTGGAGGCAAGTCGTAAACGCTATAAGATCTATCGTGATCAACACTATGCAATTGATACTCTGCAGCCAGGTGAATTTCTTCACACATAAGCCCTTCTCTGTTCATTCGTTGCTTTAAGGCCCGATTTTTGCGCATAAATAAATTAATAATTACCTTAGGTCTTTATTGAGAATTATTGAAACCATGGTTGATCATTTTCTAACATCTCTTAATGAGAAACAGAATGAGGCAGTCCAAAAACCTCTGGAACCTGTGCTGGTAATTGCCGGTCCCGGTACGGGCAAAACGAGGCTTATTACAGCCAGAATTGCCTGGCTGATTGAGAGTCACAAGATCCCGGCAGAGAATATCCTTGCACTGACATTTACCAATAAGGCAGCAAATGAAATGAGCACGCGCCTGGTAAATTTAATCGGTCAACAAGGTAAGGATGTTTATTGCAGCACCTTCCATTCCTTTGCTTTGGATATATTGCGCAAATATCATTCACGTCTTCAATTAAACCGCTTTTTTTCAGTCTGTGATCAGGAATATCAACATCAGCTCCTGATCAGGCTTTGCACTCCCTATATCAAAGAGAGTATTGATGTCAAAGTCCAGGGTATATTATTATCCTTTTCAAATTTCCGGAGCCGGGGTAAAGCGCTCTCAAATTTTGCCAGAGAAAGAAATAGAGAATATGAAAACCACCTGAAAAAGCACCATTTAATCGATTTTGATCAGATTATTATATTCTGCCAAAAACTATTAATGGAACATCATGATGTTTGTGAGGAGTATCGTCATCTCTATCCCGCTATTCTTGTGGACGAGTTTCAGGATTCTGATCCTTTGCAATATGATATCGTTCGCATGCTCGCGGAAAAGGATAAAAACATCTTTGTAGTTGCTGACGATGATCAATCGATCTATTCCTGGCGGGGAGCTAATCCGGAAAATATTCGGCGGTATATGACGGACTTTAATATAAAAAATCCAATTTACCTGGATATTAATTATCGTAATGGTGAGACGATTTTAAACAATGCCCAGCGGGTGATTGCCAAAACTGAGAGAATTGAACCACAAAAAAAACTAATCGTCAATGAGGAAAAGTCCAATACCATCGACATGAAGTTTTTCTATCATGAAAAAGATGAGGTTGAATATATTTTGCAAAAAATTCAGGACTGGTCGGATCAGGGAATTCCTTACAAGGAGATGGCCATTATTTATCCTTTTCATAAAATCGGTCAGGCGCTGGAACAATTTATAATCAAAAAAGAGATCCCTTATCAAATGGCCCTGGGTAAAAGCATACTAGACCATCCATTAGTGAAACGCATTGTGCTCCATCTTAAACTTATTCGAGATCCAGGTGATCCGGTAAATCTTGAAGAATTGGCAAGGTTGGAGTTAGGGGAATCTCTCTACGGATTGATAAAACAAATGGCTCAGCAGAAGAGATCAAATTTCCGTAAAATTTTGTATAAATTTTATGTGGAGGAAAATGAGAAATTACCCTATGACTCTCTTCTTAAAATAAGAAATTTCATTGCACATATTGCTAATCTGGTAAATCTGAAAGAGTTTTACACCTTTACACAAATGTTGAATGAAATTAGCCTGGAAATGGCTTCTAAGGTACAGTCATATTTGTTTCAGTTTCGAGAGGTGATGGATAATTTTTCCTTTCTGGAGAAAAATGCAAGCTGGAAAAAAGTTGAACTTGAGGGTCAAAATATTTTTGTGTTTCACAATGATCCCCGCGTAGCATTTTTGGGTGTGGAATTAATTAAATCTGTATTTGGGAAAAAAGCAGGAAGCCTGGATAGCAGGACCGGTACGTTATCATTATCCGGTGATGATATCCTGTTTTCGTTATCACCCAGACCTGAAAATGTAACGGCTATAAATGAAATTCCAATTTATACCATAAAAAGCGACAAGCGACAGGGAAGCCTGAGCAATCTATTCAAATTCTTACAATGGTATTCCTCAAAAGATGATAAACCACCCATCCGGAAATATGTTGTTCTGGATCTTGAAACTACGGATAAGGATAAACATACCTGTGGTATTGTTGAAATTGCGGCGGTTCGTGTTGAGGAGAGTTCAATTGTAGCCGAATTTAACTCATTGATAAATCCTCAAATGCCTATTTCTAAAGGAGCACAAAAGGTACATAATATTTCTCCGGAGGATGTCAAAGATGCCCCGACTATTGAGACTATGTGGCCTGAATTTCTTGATTTTATCGGCGATGCGATTTTAATAGCGCATAATGGTTATAATTTTGACTTCCCTATACTGGACCGTTTTGCAAAAAGAATTAGTGGGGAAAAACTGAGTAATATCCGTATTGACAGTCTGGTGTCGGCCCGTTATCTATTTCCAGGGGAATCCAATTCAATTGATGCTTTGATGCAACGTTTTAATCTTGAAACAGATCAGCGTCACAGAGCATTGGATGATGTTATGGTGTTGGTCAAAATAATGCATAAACTTCAGTCTTTGAAGATGGATATTGGGCAGTTAACTTCCCTGGAAATGTTTCTGGATATCGTTGCGTTAGGTAATTACCTGGAAGATACGATCATCGGAACTGAAGACCGCCTTTTCTTTGTTGCAGGGGGCAGAAAAGTACAAACGGCATATTCAAAAATACGTAGTGATTATGTAAAAACATTCGATGAGGATGAAGCTTTCTTGAGCAGTAAGATCAAAGATAAACTGCATCAGTTAAATCCAAGGCTGATTGCTTATCAAAATAATGAACATATTATTGAAAAGATTAAACAGCTGGCAGAGCAATACGAGAAAATGACATTTGATGAAGCTGTCGTAAGTTTTTTAAGTTATTTATCCCTGAATAGTGCTCAGGATCAACTGGAAGATATTGATGCGGTCTCTCTATTGACCTATCATGCAGCCAAGGGGTTAGAATTTGATAAAGTTATTTTAATGGGTATGGAGAACAAAAATATGCCTGGATTCCATGCCCTGAGGCAAGATGAGGATGACGACAGACCCATTCCTAAAAAAATGGAAGAACAGCGCCGTCTCTTCTATGTTGGTATGACACGGGCCAAATCAGAACTGGTCTTGATTGCTGTAAAAAACCGGGGCGGCTGGGAGCACGAATCATCTCCTTTTCTTAGAGATCTTAAAATATGATATTATACTGCATGGAGAGCAAGGGAAACTTTACCGTCGCTATTTGATAAATCTAAAATTTATGAATTAACATGGCTAAAGAAATAATTAAGATTTCGTTAATTTTTTACCGATATTACTCTCAAATAGAAAGAAAGGTTAATAATATATGAGCATACTCCCCCTAGCAGACTGGGAATTATTAAACTCTGATCCAAATACGCCTATTATTGATGTACTTCTGAAAAACAGGGGACTATCCCGGGATCATCTGGAAGAGTTTAAACTATCTGAACGATTACATGATCCTTTTTTGCTAACAGATATGGACAAGGCTATCGAACGAATTCATAAAGCAATTCGGGAAAAGGAAGTTATCACTATTTTTGGTGACTATGATGTAGATGGCGTGGTTTCCACCACATTAATGGTAAAGTTTTTTAAAAAATTAAATGTTTCCGTAAATTATATATTGCCTAATCGTCAGAAAGATGGTTATGGTCTTAAAGTTGGGGGCATAGAGAAAGCAAAAGAAAGAAAAACCCGGTTATTGATCACGGTGGATAATGGTATTACCTCAGTGGAAGCTGTGGAGTTGGCAAATAAGTCCGGAATTGACGTAATAATATTTGATCATCACCTACAGGAGGGCACATTGCCTGATGCCCTTGCGGTTGTAAATCCCAACCGTAAGGATTGCTCCTATCCATTTAAAGGACTATGCGGAGCTGGGGTCGTCTATAAGTTTTTTCATGCTATAGGACCCTCTCTTTTAAGTGAGGATGACTTTAAGCATTTTATGCTCATGCACTTGGATCTGGTCGCATTGGCTACCATCGCTGATGTAGTTCCATTAATAGATGAAAACTACTTTCTGGTTAAATTAGGGTTAAAAAGTTTAAATCAAACACTTCGTCCGGGGATAGTGGAGTTGAAACGTGTTAGTGGCCTGATCGGTAAGGAAATAAATACTACCTCCGTTGGTTTTTACATGGCTCCCCGGCTTAATGTGGCGGGCAGACTTCGCGAAGCAGATATTGCAGCCCAATTATTACTGAGTGAAACAAGGGAAGAAGCGGCTGAAATTGCAAACCGTCTCAACTCCTTAAACAAGGAAAGGCAGCAACTGCAGGAAGATTATATACAGCAAGCAATTATTATTGTAGAAGAGACAGGTATCAAAGATGATTTTGCCTACATTGTCAGAGCAGATAATTGGGATACAGGGTTGATCGGGATTGTTTCCGGTCGTTTAAAGGATATGTATAACAGACCTGTGATTGCTTTTTCTAAGGATGGTGACGGGAATTATGTGGGTTCAGGCCGTAGCACGGATAGCTTTCACATGACTGAAGCGTTAAGCCGATTCAGCGATTTATATGTGACTTATGGGGGTCATCATAAGGCGGCAGGTCTTACGATTAAAGAAGAGAATTTCAATGAATTTATTGATTTATTTACAAATTATGCTAATTCGACGATAACGGAACAGCACCTGCGTTCCAAACTGGTCATCGATTCAGTAATTCAGGCTGAGCAGTTAAATAGTTCCCTGGTAAAATTGATCGGTGAGATAGGACCTTTTGGAGAGGAAAATCCGGAACCGGTACTTTTGTTGAAAAAAGCCCGAATTCAGGATATGTTTTCATTAAGCCAGGGAAAACATATTAAAATTATTGTGCAGATAGGTAACCGGGATTTTGAGTGTGTCTGGTGGAGAAGAGGCGATTTAAAGAATACGATTACTTTTAACCAGGAATTTGATATTGCCTTTACACCGGCGATAAACCTTTGGAAAGGGAAAGAAAATCTTCAATTGGTGGTAGAAGATATGCGCCCAGCTCTCGATAGTTAGGATGAAATGTTTACAATGATCAATTCATTAACCACGGAGTAACACGGAAAAATGCACGGAATAGTTTTGTTTATAAATGATAAAATGAATTAGTTAAATATTGTTAATTTAACCAGATATTATAGTCTATATGCTTTATTACTAATCGTCCATATCTCTCCGTGGTGAATTATTCAGTTTTGATAACTTGGTTGAATAATTAATTTAAAGTATAATGGTAAAAAAAGGCTGCTCTGCTAATCTCGGGGGCAGCCTTTTTGCAGGAATTTTATTCATTAATCCATCTGTTTCCGTAAAAATGTAGGTGTATCAAGTTCATTTGGAGCTTCAGGTATATCTTCATCCTCAATTGAATATACATTTGTTTTCTGAGGTTTGGCGATTGCAGGGATTTCTTTCTTTGATTGCATTTCTTCACTTTGTTTGCGGATAAAAGTTGGTTTGTCCAACTCGGCAAAATCCACGGGTTCATAGCTTTTGGGGATTGATTTAGGTGCTTCCAGCCGGGTATCTATTTTAGCTTGTTTGTTAAATCCTGTTGCAATGACTGTTACCCGCAATTCTTCGGACAGAGCTTCATCAACCACCATCCCAAAAATAACGTTTACATTTTCACCGGCTGCTTCCTGAATAATCGTGGCAGCATCGTTAACTTCCCACAAAGTCAGGTTGGATCCACCGGTTATATTGATCAGTACGCCCAGGGCGCCACTGATACTCGCACCGTCTAACAATGGTGATGATATAGCCTCTTCGGCAGCGGCCGCAGCACGGCCTTCCCCTGTCGATACGCCGGTACCCATCAGGGCATCACCCATGCCCATCATAACAGTTCTGATATCTGCAAAATCAAGATTGATGTATCCATGTGTATTGATGAGATCCGAAATACTTCTGGTTGCTTCAAGAAGAATCGAATCAATCACCTTAAATGCAGAAATAGCAGGGGTATTGCGGTCGATAAGAGAAAAAATCCGGTCATTTGGTATCACAATCAGTGTATCGATGCATTTACGCATTTCCTCAATACCTTTATCTGCATTTTTTAGACGTGTTGTTCCTTCGAAGGAGAATGGTTTGGTGACGATCCCAACGGTAAGTGCGCCAAGGTCTTTTGCGATTTCAGCGATTACAGGTGCGGCACCGGTCCCGGTTCCACCACCCATACCACAGGTTACAAATACCATATCTGCACCACTCAGGTTATTTATAATGGCTTCTTTATCTTCTTCTGCGGCTCGAAGTCCTACTTCCGGGTTGGCTCCGGCCCCTAGTCCCTTTGTTAAATTTTTTCCAATTTGAATACGGGAAGGAGCACGGTTATTTTCCAGGTTCTGTGCATCTGTATTAACAGAAATAAATTCGACGCCACTCAGACCCGCTTCAATCATCCCATTCAGGGCATTTCCGCCGGCACCTCCGATTCCTACCACTTTGATCTTGGCACTTTGTTCAGCCAGGTTGTCAAATTGAATCATTTTCTTTCTCCCTCATTCTTAATTTATATTTATAAAATTATTTTTCACCTAAATTCTCTTAACATGAAACCGATACTTATAATCAGATCAAAAAATATCTTCAAAATACTCCTTAATCTGATCCATCCAGTGTTTTATCTTTCCACCGCGCATGCTTGATCCCATTTGCGGTTTTCTATTTACAGCATATTTAATCAAACCAACACTGGTAGCGAAAATGGGACTTTTAACGGTTTCCACCAGGCCACCGGAGACAATCGGAGAACCAATTTTTGCCGGTATTCCAAAAACTCTTTCAGCCAATTCTGCAGATCCGGGTAGAAGGGATGCTCCACCGGTTAAAACAATACCAGCCGCCAATGAATCGAAGACACCGGATTTTTCCAGCTCATTAAGGGCAAGTGTAAGCATTTCTTCCATTCGCGGTTCAATGATTGCACTGAGAACACTTCTGGCGATTTCACGGTCAGCTCTACCGTGAATACCCTCAACCATGATATGCTCATCTTCTGATACCATACTTTGTAAGGCACACCCGTACTTTTTCTTGATTTCCTCAGCCTGATCAATGGGTGTGCGCAACCCATGTGATAGATCATTTGTAACATTTTCTCCCCCAAGACCTAAAACTGAGGTAAAACGAATGCTGCCATCAAGAAATACAGCAATATCCGAGGTACCTCCTCCGATATCCATTATCGCGACGCCCAGATCCAGTTCATCGTGATTTAGAACAGCGAGACTTGAGGCATAAGGTTCAAGAACTATCTCTTCAACGGAATAGCCGGCCTGTTTTACACAATTGACAATATTCTGGACGGCTGCAGCTGAAGCCGTTACAATATGTACTTCACATTCAAGGCGTGTGCCAGCCATGCCTATGGGATCCTTAATCCCATCCTGATCATCAACGATGAACTCTTGTGGAAGAATATGGATAATTTCTCTGTCCATCGGTAGGGCAATGGCTTTGGCTGCATCTACCACACGATCGAGATCATTTTGTGTAATTATTTTATCCTTACCACTTACGGCGATAACACCTTTGCTGTTAATGCTGCGTATATGATCACCGGCGATGCCGGCATAAATATGATCGATATGACAGCCGGACATTAACTGGGCCTGTTCCATGACTTTTTTTATTGATTGAACGGTTTTTTCAATATTTATGATAACGCCACGGCGTAATCCATGGGAAGGGGATGTTCCAACACCGGCAATATTCAGGGCGTTATATTCATCAAGCCGCGCCACTACAGCTGCAATCTTTGTTGTCCCGATATCAAGGCCGACATATATACGTTCGTCACTCATTTGTACTTTCCCTGTTACTTTTTATGGTCTTTTTTGTTAGACTCATTTATTAGGTTTTTGGTTTTACAATCAATTGATTCTCAAAGCGCAGATCAATGTATTCTATTTTTGTCATCTGCTTCCAATCAAGGTAATTGGCTATATAGCTTTTCAATACAAATAGTTCTTTATAAAATGATTCCCTGCTCACTCTAATTTTGGTGCCACCTTTTACAAGGAAAATTTCTATTAACTTCTTATCAGACATATTAATTTCAGATACAAGGCCTGCCAGAAGAGGGTTTTCATCTTCCAGATAACGAACAATTTCCAGTGCAAGATAAGCTTCAGCAGCAGTTGTCTGTTTACCGGGTCTACCCAGCGGTTCCTGAATACCTGAAATAAACGGCAAATCCCAGAGAAGACTGCTCTGCGGAACCGGGATGAGTTTTCCATCGCCATCAATCAGGTTAAGGCCCTTACCATAAATAAATGCTACCGGTTCATATTCTTCAACGGTAATGTTCAGCAGACGGGGAGGTCTGCGGGTAATACTGATACCTTTTGTATATTTAAGTATCATTAACCGGGCTGCGAGTGAGTCGATATCAATTTCAATGGCCTTATTTTCATTACCCTTAAATCCACAAACATTCAGTATTTTTGAATTTGAAACCAGACGATTGCCAACAATCTCGATATCTGTTCTGCTATATTGATCTTTTCGTTGAGCGGCTATATCTGCTACGTGGCTGACACCATAGTAGATCAGATAAATAAAGATCAGAAATAAAAAGAACTTGCCGGATCCACTCCAGAATTTTTCTCTGCGCCGACCCCTGGGTTTACCTGATATTTTATTTTTATTAATTTTCAATTGCTTGTTCTTTTAGATTTTTTAACAATTTTTCACCACAATGCCATATATCTCCGGCCCCCATGGTGATGACCATATCTCCAGGTTGCATGTGCTTTGATAGATAAGAATCGATTGCTGTTTTCCGGGGAATATAGTTAAAATTTTTATGTCCCTGATTTTTTGCTTCAGTTAATATCAGCTCACTGCTTACACCGGAAATTGGTTCTTCCCGTGCAGGATATATCTCAGAAAGAATAATCTGATCAGCCTTTGATAAGGCTGTGGCAAATTCTTTATAAAAATCGCGCGTCCGTGAAAAAAGATGTGGTTGAAATACTACCACTACCCGGCAATTCCATCCTGATCTTGCACTTTCTATTGTAGCGGCAATTTCAGTAGGATGATGGGCATAGTCGTCGACAACAATTATGCCATTTACGGATCCCTTTATTTCAAAGCGGCGATCGACGCCGGAAAATTTCCCCAGAGCCTGCTCTATATTTTTGCTATCTATCCCTATCTGCTCGGCGACGATATAGCTGGCCAAGGCATTAAGTATGTTATGCCGCCCTGGTATCTTTAAAGTAATTTTTGCGAGTAATTCCTGATTTTTTAGAAGATTAAAGGTACTTCCACTCTCTGCAAACTTCGTGTCGGATACACGGTACATCGCATCTGTTGAGAACCCATACGTGATCACTTCTTTTTTAAACTGAGAGGACATATTACGCACCACCGGATCATCAATACAACAGATAATAAGGCCCTTTAAAGATCCCCGGCCAGCAAAAGTCATAAAGGTTTCTTTGATATCGGTTATATCTTTATAAATATCAAGATGGTCTTCTTCAATTGTTGTGATGACTGATATATCGGGAGAAAGTGTCAGAAAACTGCGATCATATTCATCAGCTTCAGTTATAAAGATATTCCCTTTTCCGAGACGGGCATTGGTTTTTAAATTTTTTAACTTGCCACCGATAACAACAGTTGGATCAAGCCCGGCCTCAATGGCCACGTGTGAGCAGAGAGCGGTTGTTGTTGTTTTTCCATGTGTGCCTGCTATGGCAATTTTAAAGTAATTATTCATGATCGCGGCCAGCATTTCGGCTCTGCGTATCTCCTGAATACCCAGACGTTTTGCTCCCATGCGCTCCGGATTATTACCGGATATGGCTGATGAATAAACCAATAAATCAATATCCTTCAGATTTTCAGCCCGATGACCCTGAAAGATAGTAGCACCCTTTGCCTTCAGGTATTCTGTGATATCACTTAATTGCCGGTCTGATCCGGAAACACGAAACCCACTCTCCAATAATATTTCAGCGATACCGCTCATACCAATGCCACCGATGCCCGCAAAGTATATATGATTTAAATTATTCAGGATATCTGTCATGCTTTATCTAAAGTTCTCTTTTTCTGATCAGGTTTCCTTTTTACCTCATTCTGTAGAAAAGGAGACCATGTTGTTTTCAATAAGTCTGGTTAATTCTTCTGTAATAAGGGCCATGGTATCCTGATTGTGAAATTTATGGATATATTCCCCCATTCCTTTGACCTTTTCCGGAGAAGCTAACAGGGTTAGAATGGCATTCCCTAACGCTTCTCTCAAGCCCGAATTGTCTTCAATCATTAAGGCACCTCCGGCAGAGGCGATGGAGCGGGCATTCTTTTTCTGATGATCTGCCGCTGCAAAAGGATATGGAACCAGTATTGCCGGCAATCTAGCTGCAGCCAGCTCTGAAATTGTCATGGCGCCAGCCCTGGTTACAGCAAAATGACTAATTGAATACGCGAAATCCATCTGATCAATAAATGGTAGTATACATAAGTTTAAATCTTTATAATCAGTGTATTTTTTTTGATATTGTTCGAATTCTTTAGGACCTGTTTGCCAAATTACTTGAACATTCTTCAGGATTTTCATCTCAAGGATCTTGTCAATAGCAGTATTCAGGCTACGTGCCCCCTGGCTACCGCCAAAAACCAGAATTACCGGGAGTTTTTCTTTTAATCCAAAAAATTTTCTCGCTTCACTCAAATCATCAATTAAAAGATTCTCTTTGATCGGATTTCCTGTTAAAATATATTTATTTAGGTTTTTCAAATATTTTAGAGAATCTTCATAAGCAAGAAAGACACAATTCACCTTTGGGGCAAGTAAACGTGTCGTCACTCCAGGATAACTGTTTTGTTCCTGAATTGCTGTTGGGATTCCTTTCTTGACAGCCTGTTGCAAAATCGGACCGGCAACATACCCTCCGGTTCCGATCACCAGGTGCGGTTTTACCTGCTTTAGTATTTTTTTACTCTGAAGAGAACTGACGAGTAATTTTAACGGAAACATCAGGTTGCTCAGATAAAATCCTCGCCGAAATCCACTGATCCAAATATGACGAATTAAGAATCCGGATTGAGGTACTTTCCGGTTCTCAAAACCATTTTTAGTGCCGACAAACTGACAAGATGCTCCCCAGTGCTTGCGTAAATACTCAGCCATATAAATCGCAGGAAATACATGTCCGCCGGTTCCACCTCCAGCAAAAATAATTCTGATATCCCTTCGCATTTTTAACGAGATCCAACTAATGTATTATAGAATTTTTGTCTGTCATCTTTAAATAGTTCCATCCTTCCATCCATATCGGGATGATTTGCGTGATGTGAAATGTTGATCAATATTCCGATAACCAGACCCACACTCACGAGTGATGAACCCCCATAACTGAGAAATGGCATCGGCAATCCTGTTGTGGGAACAAGCATTGTAACGACAGCTACATTGATAAAGGCATATAAAACAAGGTTCATTGTCAATCCAAATGCCAGATATTGGGCAAAAGTACTGGGAGCTCTTTTAGCAATGCTGATACCCCGCCAGAGGATTACTAAAAAACAAATCAGAACAAATGTGGTTCCGATAAAACCAACCTCTTCGCCGAGAATGGAAAAGACGAAATCTGTATGAGAATCCGGCAAGAAATAAAATTTTTGCTTACTGCCACCGAGACCACTGCCGAAAATTCCACCATTACCTAACCCGATCAATGACTGTTTGATCTGGTGGCCGGATCCCAAAGGATTTGAAAAATTTTCCCACCAACTCTTGATTCGTAATAGCTGGTAACCATTGGTCTGAATCTTAAAAATAACGGCAGGTAAAACAAAAGTAATACCCGCAAGAACATGTTTAAACCGAATGTTACTGAGAAATGCCATCACTGAAATGATCAAACTGATCATTACCACTGTTCCCAAATCCGGTTGGAAAAGGATCGGGGTGACAACCAACATAAAGATGAGTACATGGGGTAACAGACCTTTTTTCCAGTTTCTTAATATTTCACCTTTTCTGGAGAAAATATCAGCAAAGTAAATGATCAATGCGATCTTGGCTATCTCGGAGGGTTGAAAACTGATATAACCAAGGCTATACCAGCGACGTGCCCCATTAACTACATCACCCCAGAAGAACAACCCCAGCAACAAAAAGACAGAAGAGATTACACCAATCAAGGGTACATTTTTCCTGGTAAAATTGCTGTAGTTCACCCTGGAGAAGATAAAAATGATAAAAATACAGAAAAATCCCCACAATATTTGTTTTCGAGAGTAGTAGAGTAATGATCCATACTTTTCCTGTGCCATAAAAGCACTGGCGCTAAAGACCATAATCAGTCCAGTGGTGAGCAGTGCAGTAACTGCAGCTACCAGCCAGCCGTCATTTTTTCGTTTACCTGCCATTATCTTTTTCTTTTAAGTTTTTCACAATATTTTTGAATTGCCTGCCACGATCTTCAAAATCTTTAAACATATCAAAACTGGAACAAGCAGGAGAGAGCAATATGTTGTCACCTGCTCCAGCCAGATGGAAGGATTTATCAACAGCCGCCTCAAGAGTTTCGGACATGTAAACAGGAATTAGAGAATTCCAGGTCTTAGCCATTTTTTCTCTGGCTGCTCCAATAAGTACAGCGGCACGGACGTTTTGTGAAATCAAATCATTCAATTTCCCGTACTCACCGCCCTTATCCTTCCCACCGGCAATTAATATTATTGGTGAGTCAAAACTGTCTAAGGCCACAGCTAAGGATTCTATTGTTGTTGCTTTTGAATCATTTATAAAATGAATACCTTTTATCGCTGTCACATATTCGAGTCGATGTTCGACCCCTTTGAAATTTTTCAGGACTTCAATTATAGTATTATCAGAAATTCGAGCCTGTCTGGCGGCAAGAATTGCAGCCATGGCATTCTGATAGTTATGTAGTCCTTTCAACCTTATCTCATCACCCTTAATTAGTTCTGTTCCGTTGATGTATAAGTTGTTCTCCCGGTAAAAAGCGTTTGCTGAAGCATCCCGAAGCGAAAAACTATACTTTTTTGCCTTACATTCTATTGTTTTTTCCCGGATCACCGCATCATCCTGATTAAAGATCAATACATCTTCAGAAGTGAGATTTTTAAGAATCAGCATTTTTGTATGGATATAATCCTCATAGGATTTGTACCAATCGAGATGATTTGGTGCTAAATTCAACAAGATGACAACTTTCGGATGAAACATATCGATCGTCTCTAACTGAAAACTGGATACTTCCACAACAGCCCAGGCCGATTCATGACTTAAGGCTACATGATCCGAAAAAGCGGTACCAATATTTCCTGCCACAATTGATCCGGGTAATTCTGATTTTATCATTTTTCCCAAAAGGGTCGTCGTAGTTGTTTTTCCGTTTGATCCGGTTATGGCAATGATTGGTGACCGGCAAAACCAGGAAGCAACCTCCAGTTCTGAATAAACCGGGATCCCTTTTGACAGCATGGTTGCAACAGGTCTTGCAGTTTTTGGAATACCTGGGCTTAGTACAGCGAAATTTGCTTTATATATTTTATCGCTGTGACTCCCAAATTCATATGTTATATCTTCCTGCTGCAATATTTTTATCTCTTCCTGTTTTTGCTCTGCTGGTGCGTTATCGCTGACAAATATTCGGGCTCCCTTTTGCTGTAATAATTTAGCTGCTCCTATTCCGCTGCGGGCTGCTCCAAGAACTACAATAGTTTTGTTTTCTATCTCCGGTATCATTTATTATCTTTTAAATTCAGGCACTACTGAAATAAAACCCCCACTGTGAAGTTCAATTCTATTTTTTACTGTGTCTTAAATGTAGTTAGACTCAGAAGGGCCAGCAAAACACCAATGATCCAAAATCTGACCACAACTTTTGATTCAGGAAGACCCTGTAACTCAAAATGATGATGAAGAGGAGCCATTCTAAAGATTCTTCTTCCTTTACCGTACTTTTTTCTTGTATACTTAAACCAGCTGGTCTGGATTATTACTGATAAAACTTCTGATATAAATACCCCACCGATTATAGCCAGTAAAAGTTCTTTCTTTATCAGAACGGCTACCGTACCAAGAGCGCTTCCAAGAGCCAGGGACCCGGTATCCCCCATAAAAACCTGGGCAGGATAGGTATTATACCAAAGAAATCCAATTGCAGCGCCGACAGTAGCCATGCAAAAGACTGTTAATTCTTCACTCCCCGGTAAATAGATAATGTTAAGATAGTCACTAAATCTGATATGACCCGTCACATAGCTCATTCCGGCGAAGGTCAGAAAAGCGATGGCGCTTAATCCTGTTGATAACCCATCAAGCCCATCTGTTAAATTGACGGCATTCGAGGTTCCGGTAATGATAAAAATGACAAAGAAGATGTAAAATGGTCCAAAATCGATTTCCAGATTCTTGAAAAAGGGTATACTTGTATTTGAATGAAGACCTTCAAAAAACGGATGAAAGTAAATTATTAATCCAATTACAAGGCTAAGAGTAATTTGGCCTATCAGTTTATAGCGACTAACGAGTCCTTTTTTCATTTTCATTACAGCTTTTAGATAATCGTCAAAGAACCCTACCAAACCCATAGATAGTGTAGCCAGAAGAAGTAAAGCAACATAGATATTAAATGGATTTGCCCATAGAAGCACTCCAATCAGTATAGAAAGGATGATGATAAGGCCACCCATTGTTGGTGTTCCCCTCTTGGCTAAATGTGTTTCGGGTCCGTCTGAACGGATTTCCTCTCCGATCTGGTATTTCCTCAGAAGAGAAATAATACGTGGGCCAACCAGCATGCTGAATAACAGGGCTGTAACAGCCGCCAGGGTGGCTTTAACCGTGATATAACGAAATACATTAAAACCAAAAAAGATGTCTCTAAACTGAAATAAAAATTCTGCTAGCATAATTTCTTCAATACTTTTATTTTAATCTTCAGTTTTATTTTCATAATACTTTTCCTGAGAAGTCATAATTCTAAAGATGACCAAGAACTTTTTCCATTTGCATGCCGCGCGAGCCTTTTAGAAGAATCGTGTCACCGCTTTTGATATATTCTTTTAACTTTAAAGCCAATTTCCGGTGCGTAGGAAATGAATAGAACTGTGAGTACCCTTTTTCTCCGAAAAAATCAACGGTAGCTTTGCAGGTACTGCCAATTGTAAAAACCGCTTCAACATTATAATCTATGAGATGCTGGAAGAGCTCCCGATGTAACTTTTGGCTTTTTTTACCCAATTCAAGCATATCACCTATGACAGCGATTCTTCTTCTCTTCCCCCCTTTTGTCAGATACATAAGTGTGTCCAGGGCGGGGATAAAGGAATCAGGATTGGCATTATAACTGTCATTTATAATTAATGTGTGACTGTTTTTTATGATCTGCATACGTTTATCAATAGCCGTGTAGTTTTCAAGCGACTCTTTAATGGTCTTTTCGCTAATTCCAAGGGAAAGGCTGACCGCGCTTGCTGCGAGGGCATTCTGGACATTTTGGATACCGGGAACCTGCATATGGATTCGTGTAGATTTGTTGAGTTTCCAAAAACCACATCCATTTTGATCCAGTTCAATTAAGTTCCCTCTTACCCGGCTGTTTTTATTACCATTTAAGGTATAAGACCAGGTATTTTTTCTGCGAATTCGTGCTGCCCGTATCTCAGAATCATCCAGGTTAAGAAAAACGGTTCCTTCACGTGGCAGGTTTTTAAATAAACTTAATTTTTCTTTAGCAACGCCTTTTATCCCGGAAAAAAATTCGAGATGTCCTCTGCCAATATTCGTAACTAACGCGGCCGTAGGACGGGTGAGGGAACTAAGTAATGCTATTTCACCCGGATGATTCGTCCCCATTTCAACAACAGAGATCTCATGCTCAGGCTTTAATCTGAGCAGAGTTAAAGGCGTTCCAATGTGATTATTAAGATTACCTATCGTCTTGTGAACCTTATATCTTGTTTGAAGTATCCAGGTAATCATTTCTTTGGTCGTTGTTTTTCCATTGGTCCCGGTCAGAGCAATGACAGGTATATCAAACCTTATTCGATGCCAGGCTGCAAAATTATGAAGCGCTTTCAGGGTATCTTTAACAATGATCAGAGGTAATTTGGTTTTAGGTAATTGTTTTAATTTTTTCTTCTCGACAACGGCGGCAAGGGCCCCTTTTTCTTCTGCCTGGCTTATAAAAGAATGGCCGTCCATTAATTCACCCCTGATTGCCCAGAATATTTCCCTGGGCAAAAGGGTGCGGGTGTCAATAGATATCCCATTTACGGCAGACGAGGCTGCATCGCTGAATTCAGGAAATGGTCCAATAATACCTGGTATCTTTTTTAAATCGTTAATCGAAATCATGCAGCAAATTCCCTGATTATCTGTCGATCATCAAATGGATATTTTACTCCCTTTATTTCCTGATAATCCTCATGACCTTTTCCGGCTATCAGGATCGTATCACCGGGTATTGACTGAGATAAAGCTCTGTGGATTGCTTTCCTGCGATCTTCCTCAATTTCAATTCCCTCTCTGTTTGTTATACCGCTAAGTATATCCTGTATTATCATATCAGGTGATTCATTCCTTGGATTATCGGTGGTTATAATGACCCGATCTGCAAAATCCTGAGCGATTTTACCCATTACAGGTCGTTTCGTTTTATCACGGTCACCCCCACAACCGAAGACTACCCACAGACTTTTTTCTGATAAGGATACTAAAACCCTTAATGCTTTTTCCAGGGCATCCGGTGTATGTGAATAATCAACAAAAATTGTTTTTTCCGGGTCCATATTAACCGGTTCTAACCGACCGGGGACACTACGCACTTTTTGTATCCCGGTCTTTATCGTCAGTAGGTCAAAATTCATCGCAATACCCGTTGCCACGGCGGCCAGAATGTTTTCTACATTAAAATTTCCAATAAGATGAGAATTAACAGTAAATTTCCCCTGTGGTGTTTCTATCTCTATCTCAGTACCCTTGATTGAAGAAGTACTTTTAACTGCCCTTATCTTTGCGTCTCTCCTAACGGAAAAATCGATGATATCCACATCCAGTTCTCTGATGAGTCGTTGACCATAAGGATCATCAGCGTTAATAATCGCCCTGCCTCCGGTTTTGAGATGATCAAACAATTGTTTTTTTGCCAAAAAATAATCTTCAAAATCCTGATGAAAATCCAGATGATCCTGAGAAAGATTTGTAAAAACCGCCACTTCAAATTCCAAGTGATCAAGCCGGTGCAGAGCTAAACCATGCGAGGAGGCTTCTAGTACACAACCTTTCTGGCCATTTTGAGACATTTCGTATATCATTCGAAATAAATCAGCCGATTCAGGAGTGGTATTCCAGGCTTTAATCTTCCTTTTACCAATGTGATAATGAATAGTCCCTATCAATCCACTTTTTAATCCGGCAGTTTCAAATACAGATCGTATAAGATATGAGGTTGTCGTTTTTCCATTAGTTCCGGTAATACCGGCTAATCGCATCGATTTCACCTCAGGGCTATAGAACTTTTCTGCCAAACATGCCAGCATTTTTCGGGTATTCTTTACAACGAATTGCGGCATATCCACCAAAGGATTTTCTGTTTCAACTATTGCGGCAACAGCACCCTGTTTATGTGCATGCTCCAGGTATTGATGTCCGTCTGTCTTGTACCCTCTGATGGCGACAAACAAACTTTCCTCTTTTATATCCTGTGTATTATAGACAATCTTTTTTATCAGAATATCTTCGATTTTTTTGGGTTTTAGCAATTGATCTGACTGGATCAGATCTTTCAGATATTTCACTTTCATGATAATATGTTAATCTGAACAGGTTAATAAAAGTGTCTGGTTCGACGAAATCGATGAACCGGGCTTATGACTCTGTTTTATAACTGTACCGGTACCTGAAATTTTTACACGCAATCGCGAAAAATCGATTAGTTTTAATGCTTCTCTTATGGTCTTTCCTTTCAGGTTTGGAATATTTGTACGATATAGGTCAGGTTTACCAAGAACTAACTCAATTTCATCCTCAGTTCTTTTTTGTGAAAGCACATGTGTCCCTTCACCTTTTACCAAAAGTGGCAGATCGTTTATCTCACAGAATTCTGCAACAGCGGTATATTGAAGCCCTCTCAAATCCGGAATGTTTGTATTTTTATCAACCATTCTGGGGCTTGTCCGGGGACCACGCTCCTGCGCCGGTACAAACTTTAAAAGGCGATGCATTATATTTGAAAAGATTGGTGCAGCCACATCACCACCATAGTATCTGGGTTTTGGTTCATCTAAAAATATTCCCAACACATACCTTGGTGCTTCATAAGGTGCAAATCCAATAAATGATGAGAAATAAGCCCCTCTTTTATATCTTTTGGTCTTGATGTTATACTTCTGCGCCGTACCGGTTTTGCCTCCCATTAATACCTCATCCGTTTTCACTTTCTTTCCGGTACCTCTTCTCACCGCTTCTAACATAAATTTTTTAAGGATAGCGGCAACCTCATCTGAAATCACACGTCGAATAACCCGGGGTTCAGATTCCAATATCACAGAGCCATCCGGACTAATGATCTTCCTGACAACATAAGGGTGCATCAATTCCCCGCCATTAACGATGGCTGAGAAAGCTGTAAGAATTTGGATGGCGGTCACACCAATTTCCTGACCAAAGGAAATGACACCTTTGGACAAACCTGAGAATTGGCTGGGCTTGGTCAGCATACCACTAGCCTCACCGATCAAATTAATTCCCGTTTCCGAATCAAATCCAAAATTTCTAAGATATCGGTAAAAAGTATTATTTGAAATATTGGAGGAAAGTTTTACCATCCCTATATTTGATGATAATTCTATGACCTTATTAAAAGATAACCAACCATGCTTTTTGGAGTCGTGAACCACGTGGTTGTGGTATTTGTAGGAACCATTCTCACAAAAAACAATGTCATTGGGTTTTTTTAGATTCTCTTGTAAAAGTATTGCAGCAGGAAAAATTTTGAAGGTCGAACCCGGTTCAAAAATATCTGTAATAACACGATTTCGTCTCTGGGCGGTTGTAGAGTTTTCTGGTTTGTTTAAATTAAATCCAGGACTGCTGGCCATGGCAAGAACTTCACCAGTGGTGGGATCCATTAATACAGCCATCCCAAATTTGGCATTATAGTCTCTGACCCCCTGGTCGAGCTCGTCCTCAACAATTGTCTGGATATTTTTATCGATAGTCAGAATAATGTCATTTCCGGGTTCCGGAAGGACCTGTGGAAAATCAACATGGTAACCAAAACGTCGTCTTGCATCAGCGAGCAGAAAAGTCCAACCGTTTTTTCCTTTGAGTTGATTCTCAAATTTCATCTCGAGGCCGGCAATACCCTTATCATCGATATTGGTGAAACCTAACAACTGACTGCCATATTTACCGTATGGATAGAAACGGCGAAAACCTTTAATTTTGACAAATCCGGGATCACTAATATCCTTCAACCTGATCATCTCTGATTCAGGGACTTTCCGCTCAAGGTATGTAAAATCACTTTTTGTTTTCATGCGGCGTAAATAGTGCTCTGTTGACTTTTTAAATACAGCAGAAAATTTTCTGGCAATGCTGCGCCTGTTCTTTACCCTTTGCAAATCAACCCCGAGGTCATAGTGAATCAGATTTGTTGCTAACTGTTCACCGGCCCGGTCATATATTGTACCACGTCTGGCCGAAAGATTGATCTTCTTAGAAGATTGTAATTGACTGTGACGGACATAAAAATCATGACGCTCTACCTGTATACCAAATAAACGTACCTCCAGGACGATCCAAAAGAGAATAAGGCCAATTACGATTATATAGATCCGGTTAAAATTAATATTTTGTCTTGAACCTGACGACAACTTAATGTACTCCTGCCAATTTCACTTTTTCCATTTGTTCCGATAGCTCAGTCTCTTTTTTTGGTGAATAGGGTTCTATTACCAATTTTTCCATCGATTTACCGGATGAGATCAAATCAAATTTTTCCCGGGCAATTTTTTCAATGCGGTTTATATGAGTTAGTTGGTCAATTTTAACACGAAGTGCTGTATTACCATTCATCAACTGATTGCGCTTGAGTTCGAGGCTTCTTATGTCACGGGCCAGGATATCAATTTGAATAGATTGATACTGGTAAAATCCGATAAAAATAACAACGGCCAGAATCCGTATATATGACTTAAATGGCCAGATAATTATTTTTAGCCATGAATTACTTTGTCTTTTTTTAGGTTTCATAATTTTTCCCCTACCCTTAAACGGGCACTTCTGGACCTTGGATTTCTCTCCATTTCTATTTCTGAAGCCATAACCGGCCTTGGTGTAAGAATCTTAAGTTCAGGCTCAAGACCACAGACACATGTTGGAAAATCCGGTGGACAGGTACATGGGTTTGCTTTTTCCCGCAAAAAGTTTTTAACGATACGGTCTTCCAATGAATGATATGATATAACCACACACCGTCCACCTGTTTTTAAATATCTAACTATAGCCTGAAGTGTCTCCTCAAGGATTTGTAATTCCTGATTGACAGCAATCCGTAAGGCCTGAAAGATCCGGGCATACGATTTAACAGCAAAGCGGCCCGGGACAACCCTGTCGATAATTTGTTTCAATTGCTCTGAGCGATCAATCCGGGTGTTCTGGCGATAAATGACGATTCTTCGGGCTATCTGCCTTGATTTACGCTCTTCACCGAATGAATAGAAAATATCGCTTAGTTCTTTCTCCTCCAGATTATTCAGCAGGTATCCGGCGGTCTGTTGGCTTCCCTGGTCCATTCTCATATCGAGAGGAGCGTCCTGCATATAAGAAAAGCCACGTTCTGCCGCATCTATCTGATGGGAAGAGACCCCAAGATCAAGAAAAATACCATCTATTTCTTTTAAATCTAATGTATCTAACACATTTCCGAACTTAGTAAAATTGCATTGTTGTATTCTGATGTTCGGATATTTTTTTAATCGCGATTCAGCAAATCGAATCGCTTCGGGATCCTGATCAACCCCAATATAGAGACCCTTTTTATCCAGGGATTTTAATATTTCCTCTGCATGACCACCGCCTCCTAAAGTCCCATCTAAATAAATTCCACCTGGATCCGTAACCAAAAATTTTATAACATCCGGGAGAAGTACAGGCAAATGATACGAATATGGGTGATCAGTCATTATTATTAAATATGGCGCTAAAATTTATTTCCTGCGCTAACGCTTCCAGCGAAGAATTATTTTCTTTTATATAATTTTCAAAGACCGGCGAACTCCATAATTCCCATTTGTTTAAAGAACCGATCAGGAGAATATCTTTTTCAATTTTGGCCATCGCTAAAATATAATCTGGCAGGAGGACTCGGCCCTGGTTGTCCATTATCGTTTTAAAGGCCGGTCCGACAAACATGCGGATAAAATCACGCACCTTAACATTGAAGCTGTCGAGTGAGTTTAATTTTTGGGTGAGTCGTTTCCATTCATCATTGGGATAGACGTAAACGCAGCCTTCAAATCCGCGGGTAAAAACCAGAGAACCCTCGGATTCGGGTGGCAACATTTTGCGGATGCCGGAAGGAATACTGATACGTTTTTTGGCATCGAGGGTAAATCGATATTCGCCCGAGAAATCATTAACTGACATAAATAGGGATTCCATTCCACCTTAAGGGAAATTTACCCACAATTCTACAAGATTTTTTACCTCAATGCAAGAAATAATCGATTTTTTTTAACATTTTTGTGACGTGCTTAACTTATATATGTCATATAGTTAGTGTGACTGAGTGAGGGTTGAAAGAAAATTAATGGAGAGGCGAATCCGAATCCTGGTATTTTTGTGATTCTAACAAGCCAGAATGCGGGTACAGAAGAACAGCTTAATGCAATAGGGCTGTATTAAAATTATTAACCACGGAAATACACGGAGGGTCACGGAATGCTAAGATTAGAATACCTGATAGAAAAACAATAGATAATTTAAAACATTTATCTTCTCAAATTAGTCAATTAATGAATTAATAAATCCGTGTGTTATTCCGTGGAAGATATACAAACCACGAAGGGCATGAAATCCACGAGGATTCAATGAAATTATTAAATGAGTAGAATTTAAAATAGGGGAGTGATCAATGATCAGGATATCTCTGAGATACGGCCTTAATTTGATCATAAACTTCAAAGAATGATTCTACCACCTCCGGATCGAAGTGTTTACCTTTGTCATCTTTAATTTTCTGCAGAACATCCTCTTCTGTCCAGGCTTCTTTGTAGACACGGTTTGAGCTCAAGGCGTCGAACACATCTGCAAGTGCCACAATCCGGCCCCAGATGGGAATCTCCTCATCCTTTTTCCCGCGGGCTTTTCCGGTTCGTCTGTTTTTATATTTAGGGATTGGCTCCCCGGTTTCTATATTAATCCAACCCGGATAGCCTTTACCGTCCCAACGCTCATGGTGGGTGAGGGCAACCTCAGAGGCAATCAAATCGAAATCAGAACGTGCACCACTGAACAGACGCGCACCGGCAGGAGCATGCTGTTTCATCACTTCATATTCTTCATCGGTGAACCGGCCTGGCTTTTTTAAAATCATATCAGATATCGCCACCTTACCCACATCATGAAGCATTGCAGCCATGCGGAATGCATCACGCTGTTTCTCAATTTCTTTTTTTGGAAATCCTTTTTGGTGGGCCCAATGCTCATAAATTTCTAATGCGTAAGCAGCTACCCGATTAACGTGCGAACCGGTTTCCTTCGGATCTCTCAACTCCGCCATACTGATCATTCTCATAATCGTTGTACGGGTTAACTGTGCTCTTTCGATGGCTACTGCGGCATACATTGCAAAGGGCTTGATATACGATTCATCATCTTTATCAAACGGAATGATCTTACCATCTTTTTCCTGTGCATTGATCAGTTGTAGAACACCGATACAACCACCACGATTATTTTTCAGTGGTATGGTTAGCATTGAATGTGTCTCATAGCCGGCTAACTTGTCATAATTGCTATTGAATGAATAGGGCATTCTTTTTGGGATTTTATAGGCATCCCGAATATTGAGCATTTTGCCTTTCAGGGCAACAAAGCCGGCAACCGATTTTTCTGTTATGGGCATGCTAAAGGTGGTGTAAATCAGTTTTTTCCCCGGCCCCAGTTTTTTTCTCAACTTCTCGTTCTGAGCATAACTAAATCTAAGATCGTCTCTTTCTTTGATATATATCGATCCGGCATCAGCGTTTACAAGATTCCGCGATTCACTTAATATTTTTTCCAGCAATATATCAAGATCGCCTATTTGAGAAACTTCCACACCAAGCTGGATTATATTTTGTAATTTTTTTTTGGTTTTTTTCATGATACATTTCCCATTAGAATTATATCAGCAGACAATTATGAAGAAATTATACTATCATATAAAATACTTTTGTTTATGTATTTATAATTTAATTTTAACTGGAGACTAATGATTTTCAATATAATCAAAGTGACAGGTAAAATGCCTCAATGCCTCCGGTTCATAAATTATTTTCATCCCTTGTAATCTTTTTCTTTGCTGGTAGACATTTATAATAACTTCGATAACATAATCAATATGGCTTTGAGTATACACTCTTCGTGGTATCGCCAACCGCACCAATTCCATCTGCGCCTTATCGCCAAACATTACAGAACCGATTTCACAGCTGCGGATACCTCCCTCCAGATACAGTTCCACGGCTAATGTTTGACCGGGAAAGGCTTTGCGGGATATATGGGGAAGCATTTCTGCAGCATCGATATATACAGCATGGCCGCCGACAGGCAAGACAATAGGAACACCAGCTGCTTTAATTTTTTCCCCGAGATATTCTGTTGAACGTATACGGTAATGCAAATAATCCTCTTCAAGGATTTCATGGAGCCCAACAGCCATCGCATCCAGATCCCTTCCGGCCAGACCACCATAGGTCGGAAATCCCTCGGTCAGAATCAGCAGATTGCGTGCCTGTGCTGCCCAGACATCATTATTTAAACAAAGAAATCCACCGATGTTAACTAATCCATCCTTTTTGGCACTCATGGTGCATCCATCGGCATAGGAAAACATTTCCCGACAAATTTCTTTAACATTTTTGTTTGCAAATTCCTTCTCACGTTTTTTTATAAACCAGGCATTTTCAGCAAATCGACAGGCATCAAAAATAAGAGGTAATTGATGAAAATCACAAATCTCGCGAACCTCACGAATGTTCTGCATCGAAACCGGTTGTCCACCGCCGGAATTATTGGTCAGGGTCAGCATGATGCAGGGAATGTTTCCAGGGCCTGTACTCTCGATAAATTTTTTCAATTTTTCGGTATTGATATTGCCTTTAAAGGGATGAATCGCTTTGGGATTTTTTCCTTCATCAATGACCAGATCAACTGCTTTTGCTCCTGTATATTCAATATTTGCCCGGGTGGTATCAAAATGGGTGTTATTGGGTATCTGTTTGTTGTCACCCCCGATAACCGTGAATAATATTTTTTCAGCGGCGCGACCCTGATGGGTGGGGATGACATGCTGAAAGGGCATGATATCTGTTACGGCATTATAAAAACGAAAAAAACTATCGCTGCCAGCGTAACTCTCATCACCTCTCTGTAAGGCAGCCCATTGATTGGATGACATGGCATTAGTGCCACTATCGGTCAGCAAGTCTATCAGAACATGTTTACTTCTTAGACTGAACAGATTGTAATGAACATCGCGGATGAATTTTTCCCGCTCCTCACGACTGTACATACGGATTGGTTCGACTGATTTTATCCGGAAAGGTTCAATGATCGTTTTCATGATATTATCCTGGCTGACTTGGCGTGATCTTATTAATCTAAATATAAGATTAAAGCGACGCAATTATTCTATTTTTTTGTGTAAAAATTGAGTAATTGCATCGATCGTTTAGGATCCAGATCGAATTTCATGGTAGCTTCATTGACTAAGGCCATTTTAGATTTACCTTCATTCTCTTTCAATTGTTCGGAAATCCATTTAACCGCCTTTTTCAATTGCTGGCTTTCCGGTATGATGGTAGTCATCTTTTGATTCCTTCAAATAGATAAAATTAATAGAACGCGGATGACGCTCTATAGGCCCGAGTACAAATTTGAATAGTTAGAAATTGTCAGTATATACAATCCGTGTCATCCGCGTTCTATCCTAGGATACCCGTTTTTGAAACATTAAGGTGCTTGCAGCAAAAATCAATAAACCGTAAAGGGTCATGGGAATAGCATCTTTTAATAAATATACAAAACCGGCGTCTTTTTGAATGATATCTCTCACAATATACAAATAATATCGCATGGGATTTAAATAGGTTATTTTTTGGATAAAAGAAGGCATATTGTCGATGGGAATAAAAAATCCACTGAGCATGATCATAAATACCATAATAAACCAGGAAACAAACATGGCCTGTTGCTGCGTGCCTGTAATCGTTGAGATAAAAATTCCCAGTCCTAAGGTTGTGAATAAAAAGAGAAATGAAAGTCCGGCAAAAAGGATGTAACTACCCCGGAAATGTATTGAAAATATTTCTATGCCAAAAAACGTGACAATCCCAAGTTCAATAAACGTTAGAATTAAAAAGGGTAGAATTTTCCCCAATAATAATTCATGACGTTTAAGCGGTGTCACCATCAACTGTTCTAAAGTGCCGATTTCTTTTTCCCTGACAAGATTAATAGATGAGAGCATCATCGAGACGACCGTCAAAAGTACACATATTATTCCGGGTATCATATACTGAGCATTATCAAGATCTTCATTAAACCACATTCGCTCTTCAACCAAAACCATGTGCATTGATCCTGTTGGACTTTTGGATAATAATTGTAGTGATACATTGGGCAGTGATTGAAAAGACGAAATGATTCCCAGGGCATAACCGAGGGCAATGCCTGCAGAATTTCCATCCAATCCATCAGCAATGAGTTGAACTTCACCTCCCTGGCGTCTCAGATAATCTTTACTAAACCCGGAAGGAATCAGCAGGGCGAGTTGTGCATCCCAATTCTGGATTGAATTCTCAATCACGCGTAAGTCTTTTACATAACCGATGATATTAAACCGGTCCGTATTCTCAAAAGCACGGACGATCTCACGGCTGATCCGGCTATTATCCTGATCCGAAATAATAAGGGTTACATTTTTAACCTCATTGGTTATGGCAAATCCCAGCACGATTAGCTGAATCAAGGGAAGTCCAAATATAATAGCCACCATCTCTTTGGTGCGAAATATCTGTTTAAACTCTTTTATCAGAATATATCGAATGGCCTGCATCTTATTTCTCCAAATTTAAACTGAACTTCCGGATGGCATTGGCCAGCAGGAAAACCGAGAGTAGAACCAGGATCAGGGTTGGTACGGCCAACTGCATAAGCGTATTTCCCTTGAGCATAATTCCACGGATAATGATCAGATAATACTTGGCTGGTACGATATAGGAAATATATTGCAATATTTCAGGCATTGATTTAAGAGGAAAAATAAAACCGGATAGCATAAGTGTCGGAAGCAGGGTGGCAGCCAGGGCAGCCATCATAGCTACCTGTTGCGTGCTCACTACAGTCGATATCATTAACCCAAGAGAGAGAGAAGTGATGATATAGACGATTGACAGGGATAATAACAATAAATAATTTCCGATGAACGGAACTTCAAAGACTGTCATACCTAATATCAGGATAATTAGTCCATCAAAAAATGCAAGCGCGATGTAGGGTAATACTTTTCCTATTACAATTTCTATCGGTCTTATCGGAGAAACCAGTATTTGTTCCAAGGTGCCCATCTCTTTCTCACGCGTAATGGTAATACTGGTAAGTAAAGCGGATATCATTACCAGAATGAGTGCAATTAATCCGGGAATAAAAAAATAATCACTTTTCAGGTCGGGATTGTACCAGATTCTCGGTTTTACTTCAAAGAGTAAGGGTAATTTACCGTTTTTTGTTTCGTTGAATGCCATAATAATTCCATTACAATATTGCTTTATCATGGTCGCTGCATTTGGGTCAGTTCCGTCTATCAAAATTTGAACCGGCGAAGCATGGTCCCGGATATAGTCACGTTGGAAGCCCTTATCGAGGATCAGAATGACCCGGGCCTGGCGATCTAAAAACAACTCTTCAATCTGCTCCATTGGTCCTTCATAGGGATACGTAGAAAAATAAGGACTGCCTCTGAACGTATTAACCAGATCTTTAGATAAGGTCGTATTATCCATATCAATTACTGCCAGATCGATGTTTTTAATTTCCATATTCAAGGCATAGCCAAACATGATTAACTGCAATACCGGCAGAATAAATATGATGATCAGACTGCGGGAATCATGGATAATATGTAAAAACTCTTTTTTACTGATTGCAAAGATACGATTATGAAGGGCTTTAAAATGCTTGTTTTTTTTATTTGATTCCATTAATCATTCCGGATAATATTTGAAATTTCTTCTTTGACAATATGGACAAAAACATCCTGCATACTTTTTTTCTGATATCTTTTTTTTAGTTCGAGCGGCTGATCCAGAGCGATGAGTCTGCCATCATGCAAGATTGAAACCCTGTGACAGTATTCGGATTCCTCCATAAAATGGGTGGTTACAAATATTGTTTTACCTGATTCACAGGTTTCGTAAATTAAATCCCAAAAATTACGCCTTGCTTTTGGATCGACACCGGAGGTTGGCTCATCAAGAAATAGAATTGAGGGATCATGTAGTAATGAACATCCCAGGGCAAGACGCTGCTTGAATCCAAGAGGTAAATCACGCGTGAGTCGGCGGGCAAAATCAGATAATCCGACCTGATTCAACAACGCATTTTTTCTTTGCTGTATTAATTTGGATGACAAGCCATAGATTCCACCGTAGAAATTTATGTTCTCTTCAATTGTCAGATCTTCATAGAGAGAAAATCGCTGACTCATATAACCAATATTTTTTTTAATTTCCTCAGATTGACTATTAATATCAAAACCAGCCACAAAAGCTTGCCCATCGGATGGAGCAAGAATACCGCTAAGCATTCTAATTAGCGTTGTTTTTCCGGCACCATTGGCACCAAGGAATCCAAATATTTCGCCTTTTTTTACCTTAAATGATATATTATCGACAGCAATAAATTTCCCAAAGCGTCGTGTAAGTCCTTTAATTTCAACGGCATACTGGGTATCAGGCATAACGACTCTCCATCTGGTCAAGAAAAATATCCTCCATGGAGGGATCGATCGTTTCCCAATCAATTAAATTTCCGTCCGATTGATTTTTCCATTGCTTCCATTGCGCATCTTCGGGCAGAGTATAAAAGCTGATGTGCAGGGTATCGCCAAATTTTTGGATCGTATGAATTCCGTCCAATGAATTGAACATCGAGTGGAGTGCAGGTAAGCTCCTTCCCCGTACCTGGAACAGTGGATATTTAAAACTATCACGCAGAATTTCAGGTCTGTCTGTAACGGAGATTTCACCATCAAAAATCAAAGCCACCCGGTCACATAAGTTTGCTTCATCCATATAGGCAGTTGATACGAGTATTGTCGCTCCCATATCCCTGATTGTATGCAATATATCCCAGAACTCGTTTCTGGAAACCGGATCGACCCCAAAGGTTGGTTCATCCAGTATCAATATATCCGGTGTATGAATCAATGCGCAGGAAAGGGCTAGTTTCTGTTTCATACCGCCGGAGAGAGCTCCTGCTCTTCTGGACTTAAAGGGTTCCAGTCTCGAAAATTGATAGAGTTCAGCTAATCGCTTATGTTGTTCCTCCGGGGGGACCTGAAACAAATCAGCAAAAAAACGCAAATTTTGAGAAACAGTTAAATCCTGATATAAAGAAAATCTTTGAGGCATATAGCCTAAAATGGAACGAATGGCTGCTATATCTTTTGTCACATCCATACCTTGTACATGAATAGAACCGCTGTCAGGAATCAATAACGTGCAAATAGTCCGAAGCAGTGTCGTTTTTCCTGCTCCATCAGGGCCTATAAGCCCAAAGAGTTCACCTTCTTCAACCTCTAATGAAATTCCTTTAACCGCCTGAACATCACCATAAGTTTTCACAAATTTTTTTACTTCAACAACGGCCATATTCATATCCAAAGTTCAATTTATAAATCTGAAGTAATATCCTTAATATTAGTTTCCAATTAAAAAAATAATAAGAGCACTTGTCATAATGTGATTACAACAGGCATCCCGTGTTTTAGGATACTCTTATCATTAGGAATCAAAATTTTTACCGCATACACAAGTGAAGAACGCGTACTCGGGGTTAGTATAGTCTTAGGTGTAAATTCCGCTTTGGGACTAATCCAGATGATTTTGCCCGTTATCGTACCTTCACGGCCATCTGCTTTAACCTTGACTTCCTGACCGTATTTAATTTGAGAAAGAAGTTTCTGAGATATATAGATCTTCACCTCTGGTCTTTTTATATTAATTATCTCCAGGATTGGTCCAAATTGGGGCACGGCTTCACCTTCCTCATAAAAAATATCTGTTATAAAGCCATCAATTGGTGAAGTGATAAAAGTATCACCTATCCTTTTGTTGATCGATTTTAATTTGGCCTCAACTTGTTTTATCTTTGCCGCAATGGTACTCAAAGATTGCCGGCTGTTCGAAACAGCTATCCCGGCATTTTGAAGACTGTTATTAATATCATCCAATTGTTGCCTGGTAATGGATTGAGAATGATAAAGTGTTTCAATGCGGTCATATTTTGTTTTCAGATAATTGTAATCATCAGTTGCCCGATGCAGATTAGATTTTGCAATCTCTGTTTGAACGACTAATTCCTCTAAGGTTGCGAGGAGCTGATCACGTTGATAAGTAAGATCGAGACTATCAATGGCAGCCAGATATTGTTCCTTCTGTACTAAATCTCCTGTTTTAACTCCGATATTTAATATTTTGCCTGGTATCATAGCCGGTACTTTGACAGACGTGCCCTCAACGGTTCCGGTATATTCCAGATCGTCAGAAGTATTACCGCAGCCAAATGATAAAAATAAGGCGGATAAAACGATTAAAAGGATAGGGTTATTCATCGGAAGCCTCCATATTATTTTGGCTGATGTTACCTGTAGCAAAATCCAATTGTAATTTGTTCTTATACCAGGTTATGAAATTTTTATGCAATTGTGTTTCTGCCTCTGTTAAGGCCAGTTCTGCAGAATTTAGATCTAAAAAAGTAGCTAAACCCTGATTATAGCGATTTTCGGTAATATTGTATCGTTGTTTCTCCTGGTCTACCAGTCTCTCTTGCAATTTTATATTTTTTTTTGAAGAGAGTAGATGTTGATAGGCAATTTTCACCTGATGCCTGATATCCTGGGTGAGTTGTAATTCCTCTAAATCCAGGTTTTCTAAATCTAATCTGGCTTGTTGTACTTTCTTGGCATCGCGCTTCCAATTCCATAATTCCCACTGGAGGTTTACAAAGATCGAATAGAAATTTGTCCATTCGTTTTTCAGGATATCTCCGGTCGGTTTCATGTAATTATAGGCCAGACTAGCTGAAAGTTGGGGATAGTATCGCGCTTTTAATACTTCTGAATATGAATATTGTGCTCTTTTCCGGGTAGAGATACGTGCAAGCTCCGGTCTGGATTGCAACGCATATTGCAAATTGATGTCCTGTCCATCAATTAAAAAATCTTCGTGGGTTACGGCTAAAGGCTGAATTTTGCCCAGTTGCTCTTCATTTAACAGATATCTCATATTTGACTGCAGAATTTTTTCTGTATCTTCAAATATAGCCAATTGATTTTCTACCTTTAACTTTCTATTAGCAATTTCAAGGGTGTCAAAAGGGGTCGCCTGATCGGATAGATATAGGTTTTTGATACGTTCTAACTGGTTGTTAATACGGTTGATACTTGCCTGTAGAGCGCTTTGTTGTAAAAGATTGGATTGAATATCATAAAATAGAATACCAACCTGGAGGAGAACGGTGTTTTGAACTATATTTTTCTGGATTTTTTGGACAACCAACCCCTCATGAGCAGACTCTACAAGATTTTTAGTTCGAAAACCGCTGAAGATTGGTTGTGCTAAAGAGAGTGAAAAAAGATCAATGCCGACTTTGCCTGAGGCATTTGGGATATTAAAGGGAAGTTTATCAAAATTTGCTCGTGCAAAAATTGCACTGGTGCTAAGACTGGGATAATAATCTGTTTTTTGGATGGAAATTTCTTCATTCGCTTTTTCAATAAGTTTTTCCTGCTGTTGTATGGTGTAATTATTTTTAAGGGCAATCGACCAGGCTTCCTGAAGTGTTAAATTTTCCTGAGAATAGGTTAAAGTCTGATTCAGGAATAATAACGGAATCCACAATAAGGCAACAGCTCTATATCTGATAAAAGTCAAATGTCCTTTCATTATATAATTCCTTTTAGAAAATCATCAATTTATATTTTATTTATTTTCAATTTTGATTCCTTCCCAGATGATCTCCAGAATGGCTTTTTCACGTTCAGATAAGAATTTCTTACTTCTAATGTTAAAACCAGGTAGAATATGCACTAACAAGGGGGCGGCAACAAAAGGAAATACACACATACCTAGTAAATTCAGAACAAAATGTTGCGGATTTACCTTCCGGATTTCGCCATCCTTTATTGCCTGTTCCACCCGCATAGCAACGGGATTACCAGAATAACCTTGCTTTTTAAACGAATCAAAAAACCATGTGGCAAGTTCGTCTGCCGACTTTTCCAGCTCCCATAAAATAAAGCGCATCACGTTTCTGCGGGTGGAGATATTTTTTAAATATTCATGAATAAATTTTTGCAAAAATTCGCGGAAATTGTCAGAAGGGGAAATCGAGGTAAAAATATTATCGAGCATAGCCAACATTTCACGTTTAAAAACAGTTCGAAAAAGTTTCTCCTTGGAACGAAAATAGTAATGCAACAGGGCTTTGTTTATTCCAGCTTTGTCGGCGATCTCCTGCATACGAGCACCGGCATGACCATTTTTAAGAAATACGACACTGGCTGCGGCAAGTATTTTTTGCTCTGTTTTACTGTTATATTCCATATTATTAACTCCGACAAATCAATTCTTAACCATCTGGTTAAATCGTATGGTTAAGATACAGACCCCAATTATAAAAGTCAAGAAATATTTAACCAGATGGTTAAAATATTTGGTTAATTTCTGGATTGATATTAGGATCTGTAAATATTTATAGTAACGACGCGATTAATTGTCTCGCTACACATTAATTAATGGCGGTACCAGGAGGGCATAGACTATGGTTTATCAATCGAAGAGGTTAGAAAATTCCATTTCAATTTAAAAAGCGGATCTCGGCAGATTGTAAACTAAAAGAAGAAAAATCCCACTAATTCTTCTTGTCCAAAGGAAGGAATCTAAATTAGTTTTATACCTGATAAGATCCGCAAATAAAATGATCAATGAAGGGTATAGGTGATCGAACACACGGCTTCAACTGTTTCAAGAACCTCAGTAGAGGTTACATGAATATTGAATCCGTTATAAAACGGATGCTCTTCAGGATATTCTCCCTGCCAACAAAGCACTGAAGCTAACTGACAATCAGCGGCTGATGTGCTGCAGATCTGGCCAAACATCTCTGCTGACAACCAGGCTGTTTCATTATCAGAGACGAGACACACTTCTACCGATGTAATGGTGAAGGGCTGGCTCTGAAAATCCGGCAGGTTGAAATCCCTGTCATCCCAGAAAATCTCCCGTACCTGACTGCCTTCATAGTTAGCCTTGCGGACTTTGACTTGTTTGGCAGCATGTGTCGCTTCGCCGGGTTTGAGCAAATTAGCCTGCTCATTAGCCACAGCCAGCGGTCCGTCCTGAAAGGACTCACACGAGGAGTAAATTAAGGCAAGGCTTAGCATTGAAATTATAAAAATAAAAAATTTCATTTTACACCTCCTTGATATTGATAGCAGTTTTCTATCAGTCGATTTGACAATGATTTGGTATAAAGATAGGTCTTTAAGAGAGGATGTTACCACCTGAAACGTCTCAATTTTAACCTGAGACGTCCCAAAGAGGGGGTTTTTGGTTAAAAATTCTAATGGCGGGGAAATTTTGAAGGTAAAACACCAAATTGTTTTTGAAAACATTCGGAGAAATAAGCCGGGTTATTAAATCCAACCTGATAGGCTGTTTCGGTGACAGAAGCAGCTTTATTTTTTAGTATTGATGCGGCCCGGTTGAGTCTTATAATGCGAATGAAATGTTTTACAGATTGCCCGGTTAAAGCTTTTATCTTACGGTAAAGAACAGAACGACTCAGATGGATAGTTTTTACAAATTTCTCAACATCAAATCCTGGGTCGCTGATATTACTTTCAAGAATCTCCATGACCTGGCTTAGAAAGTCCTGATCGAGTGAACTTAGTGGCAGGTCGGCGGGTACTATCGGGTGTTCTTTATGAAAATGCGAATGCAGGCGTTTTCGCTGTTCGATCAGATTATTTACTCTTGCCAGTAATTCTTCTGTGCTGAATGGCTTGGCAATATAATCATCGGCGCCGGTTTCAAGACCGTGGAGTTTGTCAGGTGTGGCCACGCGGGCGGTGAGCAAAATCAATGGAATATGAGAAGTTCGCTCATCCTGCTTTATCTTGCTGCACAACTCAAAACCATCCATCTCAGGCATCATCACATCACTGATGATTAAATCGGGGATCTCAGTAGCAGCGCTCTCAAAACCCTGTCTGCCGTTTTCCGCTTCGATAAAGGAGAAACCGGATTCCATGCCGGAACGGATAAATTGACGGACGTCGGCATTGTCTTCAACGATCAGGATAAGCGGATCGTCCTTTTGTATAGGTCTAATTGTCTCTTTTACTTTTTTAGATGATTGTTCTATACAAGGCATCTCGATTTCACCGTCAGCAAGAGGCGTATCAACAATTTGCTCATCGGTTAGATGTTTGCAACCAGTTGGAAAGGCAACGATAAAAGTGGTTCCAGCCTCCGGATTACTCGTCGCTTGAATCCAACCTTTATGAAGTTCCACCAGTTCTTTTGCTAAAGCTAATCCAATTCCTGTTCCTTCCTGGCCTGCATGTTTGCTTTCATCAAATTGATAAAAGCGATCGAAAATTCGTTCCAACTGATTAGAGGGGATGAAAGGGCCTGTGTTGGTGATTGTTATTTCTACGAAATCGGAACTGGGAATTTGGAACTGGGAACTGGTAGTATACGTCCCTGACTCTTTACCGCCGTAAATAGACGGGCTCTTTTTTAAGGGGATTACAGATTGGCTCCCCCTGCCAAGGGGTGATTGCGGGGGGTGTTTTTTCACTCTCACCTTAATCTCCCCATTATCCGGTGTAAACTTTATGGCATTCGACATCAGATTTGTGATGATCGTTTCAAATTTGTCTTTATCCAGGTAAAGACAGATATCTTTATTTTTTGTTTTAAAATCGAGCGTGATGTTTCTTTGGTCAGCTTTTGAATCAAAGGTCATGATAAGACCTTTGAGCAAAGGTATCATACTGATGCGTGATGTTTCTAATTTCATATGTCCGGCATCTATCTTTGATAAATCAAGTATCTGATTGATCATTTTTAATAAACGCCGGGTATTTCGCAGAATAAGACGGTATTGTGCCTTTATATTCCCGGCAAAAGAACCATCAATTAATTGCCTAACCGGGCCTTCGATTAAAGTTAACGGGGTGCGAAATTCATGAGAGATATTAGCAAAGAAACGGGACTTTATCCGGTCAACTTCTTCCAACTTTAAAGTATGATCATATTCCAGTTCCAGGGCTTGTTTGAGACGTTGCCGTTTCAGGTCGTAGGCCCGTATAGAATAGAACATCAATCCGGCAAATAAAAGATAGGAGAGAAATGCCCAGTAGGTTTTCCACCAGGGTGGGGTAATGATCACTTTAACTGAAGTAGCTGTATCATTCCAGATACCCTGGCTATTGCTTCCTTTAACAAGAAAGGTATAATCCCCGGGATCCAGATTTGTATAGGTTGCAAATCTTCGGGATGCATCGGTCATTACCCAATCCGGATCGACTCCTTCCATCATGTAGGCATATTTGTTCCGCGATGGTTTGCTATAATCGAGGGAAGCAAATTCGAAGGAGATCATTGATTGATCGTGCGATAAAACTATTTCATTGGTTTCTGTAATGGTTTTTCGGAGTGGAGTGTCTTCGGACAGGCTTGGTTTAACGGATTTGTTGAATATTTGAAAACCCGTTAACACGACCGATGGTATATAGCTTTTTGGTTTTAGGTGGTTTGGATGAAAGGACCTGAAAAATTTGCCCAAACCATAAAGTAATTCTCCGTTCGGACTCTGGTCATAGGCCCAGCGTGCAAAGCGCCCTCCATGGGTTTGTAAATCATAGCTTTTTGGATCCAGCATATGCAATCCACTTGTAGAGTTAAGCCAGATGAATCCTTTTTCATCTTCCTGGATGCTCAATATTTCTGCATATAATTTTTTCTCTTTATCAACTATTTGGGTAAAATTATTATCTTTACTGTTATAGCGATGAAAACCTAAAGTAGTCCCCACCCACAAGGTTCCTGATTTATCTTCATATACCGAACTAATATAGTCACTGCTCAGGCTAATCGTGTCTTCCGGATTTGAACGAAAACGAATAAATTTACCAGTCTCGGGGTAAAATTTATTTAACCCGCCGGTCCGCGTACCTACCCAGAGAATGGATTCTCCCTTTTTACGGGTTCGGAAGAGACAAGAAACAGAATTGGCGCTTAGGCTGTGCGGATCAGCCTGATCATGCAGATAAATTTTATACCGATCCGTCTGCGGATCAAATAGAAATAATCCTCCCAAGCTGCCCAACCATAACCTATTTTCATCGGCTTTTAAAATGGCTAAGATATAAGCATTACTCCCGGCTGATAATTCATTTGCTCCGATTTTTTTATCGGGCGAGAATGAGACATTTAAATATTGGGTAAATTTTTCAGTTCGTTTATCAAATTTATATAGGCCACTCCCAAGAGTTCCTATCCAGAGAATATCAGGATTATCAGGGTCCTGGAAGATAGCGACAATGATGCTGGTGATATTTCCTTGATACTGTTTGAATTGTCTTTTTTCACGATCATATTTGATTAGACCATCACTGGGCCTACCGATCCAAACGAATCGTTTACTCCGAACAAGATCGGCAGATAATGTAAATATACTATAGTAGGTTTTTGCACTTTCCAGTTCATACAATTTATAATTTCTGGCCCGCCTGTCATATATTTGAACACCCTTTCCCCCAAGAGACCCGAGCCAGATTATTCCCTGTTGGTCTTCATACAGACTGCTTAATGTCCTCCAGGCTAACCGACGAGTTGCGTTTACTATCCAGGGATAATGAAAGATGTTATTCCTGCTCTTATCTATGATATAAATACCTTTACTTGTTCCGGACCAGACTGCCCCTGCACGCTCAAGTAGAAAAATATTAAAGATCAAATCAGGGTTATCCCGGCATATCTTATCAAAACTTTCATCAAAGGTCTTAAAAATATTATTTATATAATCATAGGTATAAATGCCATCTGCGGCACCTATTATTAAGCTTCCATCTAAATCAGTCGGATGCCTGGAGATATAATGGATGGTGGTTGCTTCTTGATAGACATTTGTGATTTTGTGGGGAGGAGATTCTTTGATCAATCGACGAAGTCTGGAAAAACAATTTTTGCCTGAATCATATCGGTGAAGATAGCCATCATTGGTACCAATCCAAATGTCGTGGTTCCTGCTCTCATAAATACTATTTATATAATTATGACTAAGAGTTTTCGCATCATTGGGAGCGTGTCTATAATTACTGAATCTAAACCCATTAGAATCGGCGTGGACAGGAGATCTTTTTAATCTTGATAATCCGTTTAGTGTTCCAATCCACAAGTCCCCATTAGCTTGAGAAGTCGAAGTGAGGGTAATGATATAATTATCACACAGGCTTGTGCTATCATTTTTATCATGGAAGTAGCGTGTAAATATTTCCGTCGACGGATCAAACTTATTTAAACCTCCACCTAAGGTGCCGATCCAGAGGTTACCTTCTATATCTGTATTTAATGCTTGAATCCAGTTATAACTGATAGTTGCTGGATCACGCGGATCATGAAAATATGATTTAAATTTATATCCATCATACTTGTATAGCCCATACTGTGTACCGATCCAGATAAATCCATTTTCATCCTGGGTTATAGCGCGCACAATATTATTGGACAATCCCTGATAGGATTCCAAATCACTAAAAACAACATTATCATATTGAGCGGGTAATCTTATTACCAGGGAGGCAAGTAAAATTAACATCAAGATTTTCAGATTTTGACTCATCTTAATAGTCTCCGGAGAATCTATCTGTACTGTTATTAATCTAACCGATTAATTCATCTCTAGCAGCGACCTGCCCCCGCAAGAGGTGGACAGCCCATCTATATACCCTATACTCTATGCCTTTTTCTTTGTTTTCCTTAATGAAATTAATTGTTCAATAGCAATCAATATCGCCTCATTGGTAGCGGGGATATGTAAGTCCGGTTCGATAGTATGATTTTTAATAGCCGAAATGGCATCTTTTATGGCCAGCCATACAGATATGGCCAGCATCAAGGGCGGTTCACCAACCGCTTTACTTTTACCTATTGCCTTAGGATTTGGCTGATTCTCTAAAAAGGCCACGCGAAAATCTTCAGGAATATCTGTAATTGAAGGTATCTTATAAGTATCGGGAGAATGATTGAGTAAATTTCCCTTATCATCCCATTTACATTCCTCAGTTGTACACCATCCCAGGCCCTGAATAAATGCGCCCTGTACCTGACCCAGGTCAATACCACGATTAACAGAATTACCAACATCATGTAATATATCCGTACGCAGTATCCTGTGATGACCGGTTAATATATCAAGTTCAATTTCAGAGACAGCCATCCCAAATGCATAATAGTTAAATGGTCTGCCACTTCCGATTTTCTTGTCCCAGTGAATACCAGGTGTGCGATAAAAGCCAGTTTCACTAAGACTAACCCGGGCAAAATAAGCAGATTGAACAACCTCCTGGAAGGAGATCCGTTTTCTTGGAAATTCTTTGTGGTATACAGAGTTTTCTGCCATAACTATATTCCGTGTATCCGAAGACTTATGACCAAGGATATCAACGGCGACAGCTGCCAGTCGTTTCTTTAATTTTTCGATGGCATTTTTTACGGCCATACCATTTAGATCGGTTCCGGAGGAGGCGGCAGTAGCGGATGTGTTTGGTACTTTTGACGTGTCCGTAGCATTTGTCTTTATACATTCAGGACTCAATCCGAATTCTGAAGCTGCGATCTGCTGAATTTTAGTATGCAATCCCTGGCCCATTTCCGTACCACCATGATTCACCAATATGGTTCCATCCTGGTAAATAATTACTAAGGCCCCGGCCTGGTTTAAAAAAGAAGTTGTAAAGGAGATTCCAAATTTTACTGGTGAAAGAGCCAACCCCCTCTTTGTAAATTCATTTTTTGAATTAAACTTATCTATTAGCTCGCGCCGCTTAAAATAATCCGTGGTGTTTATGATTTGTTTGTAAATTTTGTGCAGGTGGTTTCGCTCAACTTTCTGACCATAGTGGGTGATGTTTCTATCTTTAATACCATAAAGATTCTTTTTACGGATGATTGCAGCATCAGTGTTGAAAAGGCGGGCAATACGGTCAATAATATTTTCGATGGTTGCGATGGCCTGGGGTGCACCAAATCCACGCATTGCTGTATTTGGGGGCAAATTGGTCCGCCATATCCGGCCGGTAACGGAAAGATCATGAATGTAATAGGCATTATCGATATGAAAGAGCGCCCTTTCCATAATGGCGAATGATAAGTCCATTGCTGCTCCGGCATTACTGTTCAATTCAAATTCTGCAGCGAGAATTCTGCCGGAGCTATCAAATCCTATCTTATACTTGTTCAGATATGGATGACGTTTGCCGGTCATTTTCTGATCATCATCCCGGCAAAGTCTTATCTTTACGGGACGGCCGGTCGCCTGACAGAGCAGAGCAGCCCAGCAGGCCGTGTGGTTGGCCTGTGTTTCCTTACCACCGAATGCACCTCCCATTCTTCGAACTTCAACGACTACTTCATTACGATGTATTCCCAACACATCGGCAATAAGGGCCTGTGTCTCAGATGGGTGCTGGGTAGAGCTGTATACGAAGATTTCTTTCCCTTCACCGGGAACACATAACGTCACTTGTGTTTCCAGATACCAATGTTCCTGTGCACCGCTGCGAAAAAGGCCGTTTATGATATTGGGTGAATTCTTAAGACCAGCTGAAGAATTTCCTCTTTTAATTTTGGATGTTTCACCCAATTGTTGCTTTTTCTCGATAGCTTCTTCAATTGTCAGCACCGTCAGCAAATGTTTGTACTCAATTGTGATTTCTTTGGCGGCCACACGGCAGATTTCTTCGCTCTCCGCTGCTATAAGACAGACAGCCTGTCCGATAAAACTGGTTTCATCTATAGCAAGACAGATTTCATCCTTGAAAACCGGACCCATCTGATTTTTACCCGGAATATCTGCAGCTGTTAAAATTGCATAGACACCGGCAATAGACCTGGCTGAACCGATATCGATACTCTTTATCCTGGCATGAGCATACCGGCTATAAACAACATAACCAGACAGTAATTGTTCATTAGTAAGAATATCGTCTACATAGACAGATTCACCGCTAACATGTTTGATGGCACTTTCGTGCGGAAACTTAGTCTGCATTTGATTTTATCATCTAATGTCTAATTTTCTTCTTTATCCTTTAACCTTTTTTGATGTATCTTGCCAGAATTTAAGCAGCAGATTCCTTGCAGCTAACCTCCGACCCTCGGCGCTGGACCGGGCATCTGAAATGGGCTTGAATCCCTGATCAACCAGCGGCAAACACTTTTCAACAATATCCCGCTCCCATACCTGACCAATTAAATATTTTTCTATTTCCCTGGCCCGTGTGGTTATTTCAGCCATCCCACCAAAGGCCAATATAATATTATTTATTTTCCTACCTACACCCAACTCGACCTGAAATCCTCCGCTAACTGTAGCGATATCCAGTTCCTTGCGCTTTGAGACTTTATAAAAATGAATATGAGAGTTTACTTTTTGATTTGGAATTTCAATGGCTGTGATAATTTCATCCGCACGGTAACAGGATTCTCTGTAGCCTCGAAAAAAATCATTGATACTTATCTTTCTGGTTCCGGCTAATGATCTGAGTACCAGTTGGGTATCATAGGCAATCAGAACAGGAGCGCTATCCCCGATGGGTGAGGCACTTCCTATATTACCGCCCAGGGTAGCCAGATTGCGGATCTGTAATGAACCGAAGACGGATAACATCTCGGATAAAGCCGGCAAACGGCCTTCTGAATATATTTTTATCTCTTGCAGGGTTGTTCCTGCTCCTATGATGGTCTTCGTTTTCGAACTTCTGATTCCTTTTATTCCGGATACGGCAGAGAGGTCAATAATCTCATTCAATTCTTCATGATTTTTGGTCGCTCTAAGGGCAAGATCGGTTGCACCGTTCAGAAGCAAAGCCTGTGGGTATTTTTTTCTGAGCCGAAGTGTTTCGGTTACTGAAACAGGTCTGAAATATTTTTGAGATTTTCCCTGAAATGAAAAATAAGGCTGTTTTATATCTGAAAGAAGGCTAACTATATGAATTTCCGATCCGCTGAAATGATCAATACCTGAGTGAGTACAGGATTTCAATGCTGCTTCTATGATAGGCTGATATCCTGTACATCGACAGAGGTTACCGGCTAAGGCCTCCTTAATGTCATAAATTGCAGGTTGGTTATTCTTTTTATACAGGGCAAATAATGACATGACAATGCCGGGTGTACAAAAACCACACTGACTGCCATTTACTTCAACAAGTGCCTTTTGTACCGGATGCAAAATCCCGTCGGGTCCTTTCAGATTCTCGACGGTAATAACCTGTTTACCATGAATCATTGGTAAAAAAACCAAACATGAATCGACAGCTTTATAAGAAAATCGTCCCTCCTCACCAGGTTCAGCCAGAACCACTGTACAGGCACCACAATCACCTTCGGCACAACCCTCCTTTGTACCTTTATGATCAGGCAGACTACGAAGATAATTCAAGAGAGTGGTTGTGGGGGTAAAATGATTTTCATGCTCAAAATCTATGGTGGTAAGGCGATTATCCAATACGAATGAGATTGAAGATGACATAATTGAAGCCCTAAAGAGATTATTGGAGAAAATACAGTACCTGACATGAAAAAGTCAAAATATTATTTAAATCATGGGTTTTTATATCCCATCAGTTGTATGAGATTATTTTTCTTAAACATGTTAAACCGACATAAATCCTGATAGTAGTGGCCGTTCGCGAACGGCCACAGCGATATAGGGTTAACATGGATCAATTCATATTTGGCGTAAAATTTGTATTACATTCATTGAAGTTAAATCAAAAGAATTAAAAAGGAAATACACATTGAAATTAGAATCCGGAAAACACCTCCGTATATCAATGCGATCGT